>ERZ1029858.180-NODE-180-length-14780-cov-261.190492_pt1 | contig 14780 bp, 16 predicted proteins | sample MGYA00519237_ERZ1029858 | MGnify/ENA primary metagenome ERZ1029858 (study PRJEB33666, sample SAMEA4610919) | skin metagenome | biome: Human-associated habitat; feature: Malodor aspect; material: skin | place: Philippines | collected 2015-08 ...
TGCCGCCACTCCGGGCTTCATTCATTTCTGATTAACTTTTCTCAGCCTAAACCACAGCCGTGTGATTTCGCTGGTGACACGCAGGAGCGCCACGGCGATTTATCGAGGTAGGCACTCACAAACGCACCACTTCGGCATATCAGACATACGATATGTTCACTATATTTCGTACATATCCGACATATCAGCATTACAGTATGTGCGATATGTTCACTATATATCGTATATACGATATATAACGTATGGTTTCTATATACGGTATATAGCGTGTGTTACATATGTGTCATATGTTGAGTATGCTTCGTATGTATGCGGACTATCGTTTTTGCGAACCCAAAGGGCGGCGTCGGAAAGTCGACGCTCTACGACGAGGTTGCCTGGACACTTGAGCAGCGTGGCGTGCGAGTAACGACGTACCAACTCGACAACCAGTCGAGCGCCTATCACGGCACCGATGAAGTGGAGGGGGCTGATTACGCGCTCGTGGATACGCCAGCGCGTCCTGACGCCGATACCGTGGCCGCGATTAACAGTGCGGATCTGGTCGTGGTGCCGGTCGGCCCGTCTCCGCGCGACCTGGCGCCGACTGCGCATTTCGTCTCGCAGGTGACCGCGCCGATTGGGATCGTGCTCAACGAGCACAGCCCGAGCCGTCGCGCGAGCCAGGATTTAGAGCAGTTCGCCCGCGAGCGTGAGTGGAACATCTTGGGCAAAGTCCCGACGGCTGTCGCGTTCAAAAACACCCCAGAGCCGCCTGCTGGGGTAGTCACGCACAGTTCCAGCAGTCCTGCTGCGCACGCTATTCGCTATCTCACGGATCAGATTGTGGAGGCCACCAAATGAGCGATAAGACTTCTTCCAACCCGTTTTCCGCCCTTGCGGTCAAAGACGAGCAGTCGCGCAAAGAGGGGGCAGGCTTTGGCACCGACCGGGGAAAACCTGGACGCAAGTCCTCCGAGCGTCACCGCACGTCGTTCGCCTTTCCGATTGAGGACTGGGAGGTAATCGAGCGCTTGGCCGATCACTACGGCAGGCGTCACACCCTCACCGACACCATCGTTCGCGCGGTGCGGGAAACTGCGCAGCGCGAAAACCTGATTGACTAGCCCAACGTGGGGCTTGGCCTAAACGGTTCCACGCGCTTCATCTGCCGGCCCTCTGCTCATGCCGGAAACGAGTTCTCCGGGGTCGATGCCGAGTGCGGTGGCAAACGTGAGGATGTTCAGCACAGATAGGTTGCGCTCGCCACGCTCGACCGATCCCACATAGGTGCGGTCGACCCCTGCGATATGCGCGAGTTTTTCCTGAGTTAGCCCCGCGGCCTGCCGGGCGCGTCGTATCCGGCCTCCGAACGTGAGAAGAAGATCACGGTCATCATTCATCTCCTCAACGTCGAATGTTGGCGACTATAAGTCGACGGACTATGAGTATCATTATCTGCGAGACGTGAGGAGTGACCATGATTTTGACCACGGTGAACCTAAAGGGCGGGCTGTACCGCACGACCGCGACGCTGCTGCTGGCGCAGGCGTATCAACAACTCGGCTACGACGTGGCGGTTTTGGACTTAACCCCGACAGACGACTGCGCAACCCTCGCAAAGGTGCTCGAGGACAGCGGCCAGCCCGTCACGTTCAAGATCGACGCGCTGCCGATCACCCTGGAAAACCGCAGCGCCAACGCCGCCGATATCAAGCAGCGCATCGACGCGCTTTGCAGCGAACTCGGTGACAACGGTGTGCTGCTTGTCGACACCGCGTCCCACGATGCCCAGATCGTCGAAGATGTTGCAGGCCTTACCGACGTCACGTTCGTCCCCACAGACGCCTCCTTCGCGGCAGAGCGCCCCACCCTTGAAACGATCAAACGGACAACGTCGCCGTCGGTCGCCCTCGTCTCCCCGTGGCAGACCTCCGTCACCGAGGATGTGCGCGAGGCGACTGCACACGCTGGCGGCAAAGTGCTCGACACCGCGATTCGCTGCACCGATGAATTCCCGGAGGACTACGACGCGCTCATGTCGCAGTACCTCGACCTGGCGAAAGAACTCGTCGCCGCGTAACGCCCGCAGAACACACGCCCGCTAACGGCTACTAGGGGAAGGGAAGTAGTGCTCACCACCGCCAACATCGTCACCGCTGTATTCGTACTCGCGGCGTTCGGCATCGTCCGCAACCAGATCCGCGCCAATGGATTCTTCGCAGGTTTGGTCTTGAGTATCGGCCCACTTATCGGCCTGTTGATTCTGTTCGGCCTGGTCTTATTTTTCGGCACCGGACTCTCGCTGGCGGCGAACAACTTTGTCGAGCAGCAAGAAACGCCCAAGGTGCAACAAGACGCCCCTCCGGTGGAACTGGGCACGTTCCACGACAGCCCAGCCGACGCGCTGGAGTACGCGTTTGAAGTTATGGAAACCCAGGGCAACAAATACGCGAACTAGTGAACTAACGTCCGCCCCTTTCTCACCGCTTACCCCAGCCGCCTCGGTGCTGTACCGAGGCGGTTTTTACAACTCCATACCGGAGTCGTTGGACTGCTCCTGCGGCATCTCCCACGTCTGCTGCTCCGACGAAGTGCTGTAACCGCGTGCCTGTTGCTGCTGCAAACGCTCCAACGCATCTGCGCTGCGTTCTTCCACGTCGATCCATACAAGCCTGCTCTTTTTGCTCTTGATCTGCTCGTTTAAGTCAGCACGACGCTGCCGCAGTTCTTCTTGCGCCTGGCGCAGTTCCTCGTTGCGTTGCGACCACTTGTCATGGTTGGCATCTTCGCGTGCGAGTTCGGTCTCAATCGAGTCAATGGTCTCCTGTCCCGCGTTGGGGTTGAACCATTTCGCGATCCGGTTGCGCGCGTTGCGCTTTGCACGCGCTTCACGCAGTGAGTTTTTGAAGACACGTTGTCCTACCCTCGCGTGCTCAAGAGCCGTTTGGGCGTAGCGCTGCTCTGATTCAAGATCGCCCGACTGCTGATCAATTGCGCTGATCTGCTCACGAAGTGCCGCGATTTCGCTGTTCAAACGCTCGCGCTGTGCTGCGTAGTCTTCGCTATCGTCTCGGCGGCTAGCAGGCTTGCCCGCCTGCCTGTCGTGGCCCTGCACGAGCGACATGTCCGGCCCATCATTGCGAGCGAACGGGCCGTTGCCCTGCACGAGCGACATGTCCGGCCCATCGTCAGACTTGCTGGGCGCATCGGTCTTGTCGGACTGACCAGACCACCCCTGCACGCGAGATTTATCGAGACCATCGTTGCGAGCGAACGGGCCGTTGCCCTGCACAAGCGACATGTCCGGCCCATCGTCCGGCGTTTTCTTTTCCTGCTTCGGCTGCTGTTGTGGCGCAGTAGTCGGCTTTTCATCCTGCTTTCCAGGCTGCGCAGCGGCAGGTGACGCGAAGTCTCTAAACCGTTTGATGCGGGCATCTTCGCGGGCTTGGGCTGCTTTACGCATGTATGCGCCTCTTGCCGGTTCGATGCTCCAGCGTGCGCCAGTAGCAAGGTGGGTCAGTTCCCAATCAGCGCGGGCCTGCCTAAAGACGTCGTAAGGTGTTTCATCCGTGCGGCTTCGCGTCGCTGCTTGGACAAACAGATCACGGGCGTAGCCAGTTGATTCCCTGCGCTCGGTAGGTTCTGCCTTACCGTGGCCTGCTTCGGTATCGCCTGGCATCTGCTCGGCTAAGTAGAGGAAGTTGCCCTCGCGCCCGCGGGTCATGGGCACATAGACACCAGCACGGTCGATTTGGCCAACGCCTGCAACAACGCGAGCGACGTCAACGGTTGCGCCCTGGGCGCTGTGGCCGGTTGAGGCATAACCAAGTTGGGTGTGCTCGCCTAGGTAGTCAGGTGACAGCACGATTACGGCACCAGTGTCATCGCTTCTGCGTGCGGTAATCGAGCCGTCCGCGTGGATTGCTTCAACGCGCCAGCGCTGGCCGTTTCGCACCACATCTCCCGCGCTCGTCACTAGGTCGTAGTTGTTGCGTCGAGTCAGGATTGTGTCTCCGACGTGGGCGAATTGGTTCCCGGTGAGTTTGACCGCTTCGCGCGTATCGAGCACGCCGCGCTCGGCCATAGTCTTTTGCGCTGCTGCGTTAAGCGCGTCGGCGTAATCATTGGTGGAGGCGACAAGCAGGGACTGTTTTCCTGCTTCGACGTCAGTTTTCCATCCTGCGAGCGCGTCTTCGAGCATGGCGGTAGAAGACCCTGCAAAAAGACGCTCTGCCTTGGCGTAGAAGTCTGCGGCACGTTCCACATATGGTGCTTCGCCACTGCGTAGCCACTTCGAGGCGTCTCGCTCTGCCGGGTCGTGCTGGCGAAATACCTCGGTTAGTTCCACCGCGTCCGGCAGTTCATAGGCGAGCGTGGCTAGCAGCCCGCCGCGCGCCTTGACCGCGCCGTACTGGTGCGGATCGCCAACCATCACCACACGCGAACCTGCGGCGCGCGCGATGTCTAGCACCCGCACCAGATCCGGGGTGGAAACCATTCCGGCCTCGTCAACCACAATCACTGTGTCCGTATCCCACCCCAGTGCCACGGCAGCGTGTTCGGCGGTCTCGTCCTCGGCGCGCTTGAGCGCTCGCGCGATTGTGGCCGAGGAGTGCGCAACGTCTTCACCGACCATCACATCTGCGGCCTTGCCGGTCGGGGCGAGACCGACCACGGTCTTGCCTGCGCTCTCCCATGCCTTGCGCGCTGCTTTCAGGCTTGACGTCTTGCCTGCGCCAGCCGGGGCGACCACCACGCTGGCGCGGTAGGGCGAGGCAACAATCGTGCGCATGGCGTCGGCTTGCTCGATAGAAAGCGCGCCCTCGATGGGCTTGATTTCCGATGCGGCTACACCGCCGTAGACCTTTTCGCAGGCCAGATCGATTGCGTGGTCAACCTCGGAGACAACGCTGCGCGAGGTAAACCGCTGCGAGCCTTCGCGCGCGGTCTTATCGTGCTTGCGGGATTTCTCCGGGGTGACCGGCCATGCCGCTTGCTCCGCATCTGCCAGGTCAGGCTCAACCACGCTATCGGTCAGGTGCTCAATCGCAGCCAGCATGTCAGCGGGTGCAACCACCCCGACCGGCATCATCTCCGCGATCTTCTCGACCACATCCGCGCGGGTAAACGTAGACCGCTCTGCGACAACCGCGTCGAGAATCTCCTCCACGCTCGGCAGTGCCGCATCAGCGCCGGTGCGCGTCTGACCCTCTGCCTTAGCGCTATCGAGTGCGCCGACAAACGCTTCTGCTGCCTCGGCTTCAGGAAGCGCGCGCCAGCGACGCTCCAACTCGCCTAAAGAGACGTCGAGGTCTTTGGTCTGGCGAGTTTTCTTCTGCCCGATGCGCTCAAACGCGGCCTGATCATCGAGGCTGTTTTCCTCGCGCCACTTCTCGATTTCATTTGCTCGAGTAGAAAACGCCTTGAGCATCTTCGTATCGTCAAGGCCTGCAATCTCAGCACAGCCATTCGTCACGTCAGACCACGCAACACCGAACTGCTTCGCAAGCGTTTCACGCAGCGTCGCTTGATAGATCGTTCCTGCCGCGCGCGCCTCGTGATACAGGCTCACTCCATCAAGAGTGCGCCACTTTCCATCGGCACACAGTTGCTTATTTGCCAATAGAACATGTGAGTGAACATGCGGGTCGCCAGCGCGACTTGTCCGGTGCTCATACTTCACCCCAGAAAGCGCTTCAACGCGATCAATCACCATCAGATCGCGGTCGAAATCATCGGCGCGGCGTGTGTATCCGGCGTGCTCGGAAAGATACGAAAGCGCCTCCGACACCGCTTGTGCGTGCGCGGCGTCGACTACCTGGCGCACACTTTCGCTTCCGAACCCCCACAAAACAGACACGCTTTTCGGGGCGCAAAACGTTAAATCGAACCCCGGCACACCGGTCGATTTTGGCGCGCGTCCAAGTTTCTCCCCGCTTGGTGCGAGCGCTTTATTGAACCAATCTCGCACCGAATCGCCACGAATTTCAGCGCCGACTTCAACACCAATCCGCGCAGAAACACGCTCACTTTGCGCGCGAGAACGAGCCGCAATCCATGCTCGCGCGGGCTTCGTTCCGTCCTCGGAGTAGTACGAATCCGGCCCACTTTCAGGCACCGTCTGGCCGGGTTCATTGCCAACCGTGGACTCGTAATAGGCCACGGACTCGCCATGCAGTTTCGCAATCGTCAGCATGCGCCGTAACCCACCTTTCCACCGGTCAGGGCGCGCCCCGCGCGGCGCGCAGCAGTTTACTGCAAATGTACCAACGATCTTTAGTGGTTGTCTACGAGGGAGGCTACAGACAACCACGGGGGCGTCTTCACAGGGCCTTGAGGGCGTGGGGGCGGCGTCCAAGATAGGCGGTGGGGACGATAGAAATCAGGGGCAAGGAAGGCGAAGCCTTTCGCGCCAGCGCCACCCCGGCACCATGTGTAAACAAGTTTTACAAAAGGGCGGGAGAACACACGCGAAAACTGCCCTGCGCCTCTGGCGCCATTCCGTAAACAGTGTTTACAAAATGACGCGAACGCTCGGCTGCTGAAAATCAACGAACGGCTCGACGCGCTCAAAACATTATGTAAACATCGTTTACTAACTACCGCGAAAGTCACGTCAGGCAAGGAGTGAAGTCATGGCTACGCGCAAACAGAAACACTGGGTGGGACGCGGGCCGGTGATCTCCGTTCGCGTTGAACCCGAGTTGGCCGAACGCCTCGACGCACTCGCGGCGCGCACTAGGCGAAGCCGGGGCACCTATCTCCGCATGGCGCTATGGGCCGCACTTCCACATCTCGAAAAGATTCACTGGGAACAAGTCGCTGCCAACTACGAACGTCTCGCTATCAAAGATGCGTTCGAGGAAATCACGCTCGGTTTTATGGAGCAGGCACTCCAAGAAGATCGCGAGCGCGACAACAAAAACTAGTCGGCCAACGCCCGGTAGATCGTCGAGCGGTGCACACCTAACCGCCGCGCTATTTCAGTCACGGCAACCCCCTCGTCTTTAAGTTGCCGCGCTTGGTCAATCTGCCCACGACTAAGGGCAGGCTTTCGCCCCTTGTAGACGCCGCGCTTTTTCGCCGCGGCGATCCCCTCCGCCTGGCGCTCGCGAATAATGGCCCGCTCGAATTCAGCCAGCGAGCCAAGGATGCCAAGCATCAGATCAGAGCGCGGATCACTCCCTGCCCCAAACACCAGCGACTCTTTAACAAACCGCACCTGTGCGCCTTTATCGACAACCGCATCAACAATGCGACGCAGATCAACCATCGACCGGGCAAGCCGGTCGATACTTGCGACAACGAGAACATCACCCGCCCGGAGATAGTCCAGGCAAGCATCAAGTCCCGGGCGATCAGCATGGCCTGCCGCCGATACCTTGTCCGTGAATTCTTTATCCGGTGTGCCTACTTCCCGGTAGATTTCCTCGGCCTGGCGGTCGAGGCGTTGCCCCTGGCTAGAAACTCGCATATAGGAAACAGTGACCGCAGACTGTGGTGCCTCCCTGCTCGGTTCGGCAGACACAGGCATCACTTCAGCACTAGCGTGCGCTGCTGCTTTCTCTTCCTCCTCGACAAGTTTCGATGGGCGCTTTCCCCACGACTTACCGGCATCCCAAAGCAGGTTGCGGGTTTCTACCTCTTCTTCTCTCCCCCAACCTCCAGTCTCCGGGAAGCGCTGCTCGCCCTCGAAGAATCGGACTACCGACTTCCGCTTGTAGGCATGAACAACCTTAACCATCGCAGACGGCTCCCCCATCAGATCAAGGTACGTCGCACACTTGGACTTTCCCTGCCTGCGGTAGGTCTCACCGCCGTCCTCGATTACTCGATCACGCGGCACTTTCGTCTCGACATACTTAGCGTCGCCAGGCATGTAGTACGACTCACGGATACGAGCCTGCTTCGAACCGAGCCGCACAATCTCCACAATCTGCTTCGGCCGACCACTGACCTCAAGCAAAGTCCCTAGCCGTTGAGACAAAACCAGACCTCCGCATGCGTCGCAATAGGGTTATTGACTTGATGCTACACCAGGTTCGGGAGTTGAGTACCGCGAGTTCGGGAGTTGAGTAGCGCAAGTTCGGGAGTTGAGTCCCGCAAACTATGTCGCAATAGGATCAATGTCCTAGGAAATAATCTAGGGAAGAGACTTCGTCACGAGAAAACTCCAGGGAATACCGACACAATGTGTCGCGGTCGCACTGTCGCGTTGGGGTGTACCCCAGGTGCCCCTACCAGCGCCCGCAGTTGAAGGCTTCACCTACCAAATGGTAAAGTTAGCTATATGCGAACCAGTCAGCGCTCCGAGATCCTGGAAGCTGCCCTCCGCGTCATGAACGCAGCGGAGGGTGGCGACATTACCCTTGACGCAGTGGCCCACGAGGCCGGGCTCACCAAACCGGGATTGCTATATCACTTCCGCAACCGCGACGTACTGCTCGCCGCGATCGTCGACCACGCTGCGGCCAACGTCGAGAACGACATGACTGCCACCCTTGGCAAGCCCCTCGAGAACGCCAACGCCACCGAGCGGCTCCTGAGCTACGTTCACGTCGCCGCCCACGGGGCCGCCAAGCGCGCCGAGTTCATCATCTGGGGCCAAGCGACGTATCGGCCCGAACTCACCGAACCGTGGACTACGCGGATGGGCCGCTGGCTCGAACTCCCGGACGATCTCGACGCCGCCACCCGAGCCAGGCTGACCACCGCCCGACTCGCCGCCGACGGACTCTGGGGCGCCCAGGCCACAGGTGTGTCCACCCTCCACGGCGCGGATCTCGAAGCCGTCGTCTCCAGCATTCGCTCCCTGATCGAAGGAACAACCCCATGAAGCAGTGGTTCCTGCTCGCTGGCGCCATCACTACCGAAGTGGCGGCGACGCTGTCTCTCAAGGCGGCGCTCAATCACCCATCCTGGTACATCGTGGTTGCTGCCGGATACATCGGCGCTTTCGTCTTCCTCACCTTCTGCCTGCGCGAAGGAATGCAGATCGGCGTCGCCTATGGCATCTGGGGAGCCAGCGGGGTCGTGCTCGCCGCCGTGCTATCCGCCGCGATTTTCGGTGAACCTCTGACCGCTGTGATGGGTCTTGGAATGGTTGCGATCATCAGCGGTGTCCTCACCGTCGAACTCGGCTCCCAGAAAGCTCAGCAAACCGCAGCCCAGGAAGCAGGAGTCAACTCATGAGATGGATCTTCCTCGCAGGCGCCATCTTGTCCGAAGTCGTCGCGACCATGTCGCTACGAGCCTCCGACGGTGGCCGGGTGAAGAAATGGTTCATCGGCGTCATCGCGGGGTATCTCGTGGCGTTCGTCGCCTTAAGTCTCGCCTTGGCCGACGGCATGGCCCTTGGCGTCGCCTACGGCATCTGGGCAGCATCCGGCGTAGCTCTCACCGCGATCCTCGCCCGGGTCATCTTCCACGAACCCCTCACCCGAACCATGGCCCTCGGCATCCTCCTCATCGCCGTCGGAGTTCTCACCGTTGAACTCGGCGCCAACTTGGCGAACTGACGCATTTCCGCAGGTAAACCAGGCAGATTGGTGTGCTGCACCACGAGGCGCACAGACAAAGGCTCCCCAATGAGCGCCTGTGGGCCTAGCGTTGTGGATGTGATCACCTGTGTCGTCCACTACACCATCGACCCCGACCAGATCGCAGCCTTTGAACAGTTCGCCCGCGCTTGGATGCGGCATGTCGACGAACACGGCGGCACCCACCACGGGTACTACCTACCCGCGGAAGGTGTGAGTGACCGTGCGGAATCCCTGTTCAGCTTCCCCAGCCTGGCTGCCTACGAGCAGTACCGCACCTTGTTCGGCACCCACTCGGACTTCATCGCCGCTGACCGGATTCGAGACGAGTCCGAGTGCGTCCTGCGGTACGAGCGCACCTTCATGCGGCCGCTCCTACCCCAGGGACACTGAAAGGGACTCCGGCAGCACGCTCGGCACAACCCACAACGCCGCAGGTCAGCGCGTACAGATGGGTGTACCCCAGTCGTACACTGTGACCTACACGAAGGTGCAGATCCGGCTAAACTTCCCCCAAGGGCCCCATACCGAAAGGAAAATATGTCCGCCATTCCAAGCGCCAAAGAACCCGTTGTTTACTCTGGCAACGAGAAACGTTCGATTTACCTACCTGGCGTAGGTTACGACGCCCACATCACCGCAATGAACGGCCTCGGCGAGTACGGCCAAGCCGCAGTCTCAATCATCGCCCACGGCGGCCCAACCGGATCGCATGGCCTGTACTGGACAGAGGGGCAAATCCTCCACACCTCCGACGGAACGGCTATTGCCCACGGCTTGGCGGAGGCAGCAGAAATCATTAAGCACCTAGGCTGGACGAACGGACGATGGATCGACTGGGCTGAGGTCAAAGACGTGGAGAATGCATTTCAGAAAGCCAGCCAGGAACTAGGCTTCCCCAAAGCCCCGTAACTCAACCGCCAGTCGGCGCATGTCCACTAAAGTGTGCATCCTTCACCGCGCGCCGGCGGAGCAACTGCGTTAATCTTCTTCTCAGTCGCCGCCTACCCCCCGGCTGGCGGCAAGGCCCAGGGAAACAATGCAGCCCACCCCCCGCTGCACCCTGGGCCGCTTTTATTGCCCTCCCGGCGGCACAACGGGCGCGTGTGCTTGACTACTAGACGTTCGGAACAGCGAGCAAGGAGAACCCGTGTCCGGTGCCGAGAGAGAATACGGCGAGGTCTTCACCCGCCGGTGGGTTGTCGAGTCGATCCTGGACTTAATCGGGTACACCGAAGACGCCGATCTGGCCACAAAACGGCTGCTAGAGCCGTCCAGCGGATCGGGCGCGTTCATCGTCCCGATTATCGAGCGACTTCTCGCCTCGGCGGAGATACACGGCCGCACCGCTGAAGACATGCGCGACGCGATTATCGGCGTGGACGTCCAGGAGGCGCACGTCGAGGTGTGCCGCGCCAAAGCCGAGAACCTTCTCACAAACCACGGGATCAACAAAGAGACTGCGGAACAACTCGCAAAAACCTGGTTCCGCACGGCAGACTTCCTACTGGACGACATTGTCGGCGGCGTGGACTTCGTTGTCGGCAACCCGCCCTACATCAGGGCCGACGACCTAGACGACGATATAGAGGCGGCCTACCGCAGCCGTTGGGAAACAATGCGCGGCCGCGCCGATATTTACGTCGGCTTCTACGAGCGGTCACTTGGCCTACTCAGCGACGGCGGCCGCGTGGGCTTCATCTGCGCCGATAGGTGGATGCGCAATGCCTACGGCAAGCGACTGCGCGGCCTCGTATCCTCCCGCTATGCAGTCGAACACGTCTGGCAGATGCATGACGTAGACGCCTTCGAGGCGGAGGTGGCGGCATACCCGGCAATTACCGTGCTGGCTAACACAAAGCAGGGTGAAGTGACCCTCGTGGATACAACGGCCAAGTTCGACGCCCTCAGCGCGCGCGAAGTGCTGGACTTCACCCGCTCAGACGCCACCGAAGGCCACGGTATCGGCTGGGAAGGCGCAAAACTTCCTAGTTGGTTTGAAACCGACGACTTTTGGCCGGCCGGCAAACCACATGTAATCAAAGTGCTGGAAGACCTGGCCGAACGGTTCCCCACCCTCGAAGCGGACGGCAGAACCCGCGTTGGCATCGGCGTCGCAACCGGAGCCGATAAGGCCTACCTCGTGAGCGCCGACGACGACGTAGACGTCGAAACAGACCGCCTTCTCCCTATCGTCATGGCTGACGACATTCGCGGCGGCACGCTGGAAAAACCAAAGAAGGTCATGCTTAACCCGTGGGCCGAAGACGGTTCACTAATCGACCTGTCCCTTTACCCCAGACTCGCCGGCACCCTCGAAAAGTCTGAGGCAGTGCGCAACAGATTCGTCGCAAAAAGGAACCCGCAAAGTTGGCACCGCACCATCGACAAAGTGGTGCCCGGCCTTGCAGAACGGCCAAAGTTGCTACTGCAAGATATGAAAATGCGGATCACGCCGGTGCTAGAACCCGGCGGCCTGTACCCGCACCACAACCTCTACTACATCGTTTCCGCAACCTGGGACTTAGAGGTGCTTGGAGGCTTACTTATGTCGAACGTGGCAGAGTCCTTTGTCGCGGCCTACGGGGTGAAGATGCGCGGCGGCACACTGCGTTTCCAAGCGCAATACCTGCGGAAAATCGCCGTGCCCGCGCCGGACTCACTAGACGAAGAAGTCGCCCGAGAACTGCGAGACGCCTTTAGAAACCACGACCGAGAGGCCGCAACACGCGCGGCCGAAGCCGCTTACGGACTTCCAGCCGGAACGATCTAAGGAAACACGATGGACAACCTCACGCCCAAAGAGACATGGAACGCGGCCGTGCTCGGCTACTGGGAGGGACTAGACCTTCAAGCCGCCAAGCAGGGCCGCGCATCCGGCCTAAAAGACGTCGGCAACCGTGCGGCCGTAACCGGCGGCAACCAAATGGACGCCTTGCAGCAGGCAGTCGCAACAATCTGGAAAAGTGACCCCGATCTTCCCTTGGAAGTTCGCTCAGCACGCAGTAACCACCTTCCGGCGTACTTCCGGCCGGTGAAGAACTGGGATCTACTTGTCCTTTATCGCGGCGCGCTCATTGCTGCTATGGAGTTCAAATCTCAGCGCGGCCCATCTTTCGGAAACAACTTCAACAACAGAACAGAGGAAGCACTGGGCCTGGCGGCGGACTCGCAAATGGCCGTCGAGCGCGGCCTATTCGGCAAACTGAAGCCCTGGTTTGGCTTCCTAATGCTCGTCGAACGCGCGCCCAAGTCACTAAAGCCGGTGCGCACACCGGGGAATATGCCGTTTCCCATCGACCCTATTTTCCGTGATACGTCATATATCGAGCGTTACCGCATCTTCTTTGAACGGATGGTTACCGAAGGAAATTACGACTGCGCAGCCCTAATCACCGCAGAGGCCGGCGGTGGCGAGTTCGTTGAGCCGTCGGTCGCCCTTTCGTTCGCCAACCTCGAAGCATCCATCCGGGCGCGCATGGAGTACATCAAATCGCTACCGGACAATGTTTTCCACGAACTAACCGAGCATCCAAAAAAGTAAGCCCCCAAATACTTCACTGCCTGGCGGCAGGGGAACCGTATATTGCTTACGGCTTGTCACCTTTTTTCGTTCGGCGAATCTAGGCACTAGACGCTTCACTGCCTGGCGGCAGGGGAACCGTATATTGCTTACGGTGTGACCCCCCTTCTTGGCCGGCCGGCGGAAAGTTCGATACCGGCCTTAGCGAGAGCGCGCTGTACTGTCCGTGTGCTTGTCCCGTGTTCTGCGGCGGCTTCGGCAACTGTCGGGTACTGGCCGGTTTGGGCATAGTGATCGTCGAAGTACGCGGCGATCTGGTGTGCCTTACTGCGGCCGCCGGCGGCGCGTTTCCGGTTCGCTTTATCGAGTGTTTGGCGCTGTTGTTGGGCGTAGTCTCCTTCAGGGTCTGTTTCCCACCGCTGAGCGGCCTTCTGCCCGCCTCTGCGGCCCATCGTGGCTAATGCCTTGCGTTCGGACGTTGTGGCCTTCCCAGCGGCCCCAGAAGGCGCATACGGGGCGTTGCCGGACTGCGTAACGTACCCGCGCACCCGTCGGGCCATTGTCTGCCTGTCTCGCATAGGCGGCATCTCACTTGGCCGGCCGTCGTGCCCGGTGCGATGTGCGACGTTGTAGGCGTGTTCATAGGCGTCGATGATTGCGGCGTCGGTCATTCTCTGGCCATTGTTGCGTAGGCGGTGCGCGGTTTTGAGGGCATGGCGGAAGGCTGTTTCGTCGCGCGCGGCGCGGCCGTGGTCGATCCAGAGGACGCGCACGCCGTCGATTAGTTCCGGGTCGTACTGGTCGAGTTGGTCGGCGAGTTCGTTTTCGACGTCTTGGGCGAGGGCTTTGAAGGCCTGGGCTTGTTCGCGGCGTTGGCGCACTGCTGTGATTAGTTCGCGGCCGCTGGTGAACTGTTGGCGCGGGTTTTTCTCGTGTTGTGGCAGGTCTGCCATGTCCCGCACCTCCTTGAGCAGGTCGGCCAGTCGGTTCACGCGCTTGTGCTGGCAGTACCAACGGTAGGCGGTTGGATCGTCGCCGGCGTAGAACGGGCTACGGCTGAAACGGTGCGAGAAGTGGGGGTCGTGGTCGAGCAGTTCCCCGAGAGTGCGGGAGGCGGCCGCTAGTAGCGACATGTGGCGCGATTTGCCGGCGGCGTCGGCGTAGACGGGATCAACTAGCCAGATTGCCTGCGCTTTGCCGTTCTGCGGGTTGATCCCCACCCATGACGGGCCGAGGTTTCGGGCGTGGAGGTCGTGGAAGGTGCGGCGGACGTCCGGGGCGAGGTTGGCGGGGTGGCCGCCGGGTTCGCCGGGGACGTCAATATCGACGACGAGTACGGCCGCGTATTGCTTGTTGGTGAGCATGGCGTACTGGCAGCGGGTGAAGGCTTCCGAGTCCACGCGGTACATGCGTGGGCGGCGGTTGCCTTCCTTGTCGGTGTAGTAGGCCTTGGCGAAGTCGCGGGTGCGGCTGGCGTGAATGACGTCGCGTCCAAGGTGAGCAAGCAGCGCGTCACGGTCGTTGTATCCGGCAGGGGTATCGTCCAGTCCTCCGCAGTCTTTTTGCGCAGGAGAGGCGACACACGCCGTTGACGTGCGAGAAAGTTGGTGCCAACTTGGTACACTCATACTCGTGCTTTCTCCCAGGTGCTCTCTGGGTGATAAGCGAAGCCTGGAGCGGTTGCCGCCACTCCGGGCTTCATTCATTTCTGATTAACTTTTCTCAGCCTAAACCAC
>ERZ1029858.182-NODE-182-length-14211-cov-13.139093_pt1 | contig 14211 bp, 13 predicted proteins | sample MGYA00519237_ERZ1029858 | MGnify/ENA primary metagenome ERZ1029858 (study PRJEB33666, sample SAMEA4610919) | skin metagenome | biome: Human-associated habitat; feature: Malodor aspect; material: skin | place: Philippines | collected 2015-08 ...
CGGCGCCGCGGCCGCCGCGACCGCCGCCGCACGCGGCAGGAACAGCATGACCTTGGTGCCGCGGCCGAGCTCGCTGTCGAGCACGATGTGGCCGTTGGATTGCTTGACGAAGCCGTAGACCATGCTCAAGCCCAGGCCGGTGCCCTTGCCGACGTCCTTGGTGGTGAAGAACGGCTCGAACACTTTTGCCAGATCGGCTTCCGCGATGCCCTGACCGTTGTCGATCAACGCGATCACGACATAGACGCCGGCGGCAAGCCCGTCATGGCCGTGCACGTCGGACGGCTTGAGCTCGGCGGTGCGGGTCTCGATCGTGAGCCGTCCGCCCTTCGGCATCGCGTCGCGCGCGTTCAGCGCGAGATTGATGATCGCGGTGACGAGCTGGTTGGCATCGACCAGCGCGTGCGGCAGATCGGGCATCGGGCGGAAATCGATATCGACATGGTCGCCGATGGTCGGTCGCAGCAGCTCGATGGTGTCGACCATCAGCGCGTTGACGTCGACGTCGCTCGGCTGCAGCGGCTGCTTGCGCGCAAACGCCAGCAGGTGTCGCGTCAGCGATGCGCCGCGCTCGGCGGCGTCGCGGATCAATCCGGTGATCTCGGTGAGCTGGCGGTTGTGGGTGACCGCCTCGGCGAGGATGTCGATGGTGCCGGTGATGACGGTGAGGATGTTGTTGAAGTCGTGCGCGATGCCGCCGGTGAGCTGGCCGACGGCTTCCATCTTCTGTGCCTGGCGGATCGTGCTCTCGTTGGCCTCCGCCTCGCGGAAACGCTCGAGAAGGAATTCCGAGCGCTGGCGCTGGCGTCCTTCCTCCGCGAGCGCGACATGCGCCTCGCGCAGCTGCGCCTCGGTCGGGATCGCCAGGATCCGCGGGATCAGCGGCCACAGCAGTACCGCGGTGACGATCGAGGCGATCGCGGTCAGCGCCTTGACCAGGCCTTCGAGGCCGTAGATCGGCACCCACAACGTATAGATCGAGAATACATGCGTGAGGCCGCAGGCGAGGATGAAGGCGGCGAACGGCCAGGCCATCCAGCCAAACTGGATGTCGCGCCGCTTGGAGACGAGGATCGCGAGCGCAAACGGGATCGAGAAATACGAAGCGGCAATGATGGCGTCTGAAATCACGTGGAGCCAGATCAGCTCCGGTTCCCACAACAGGCAGATGCCGTGTGGCGAAAACGTCGACGAATCCAACAGACGCTCGAGAAAACTCCACATGGGTCCCTCCGGGCGTGATCGATCCGCCGACACCCCTGCCCGCGAATCACTTCGCCCAATCATAGCGGCGACCGTCCAGGCTGCCGAAGCCCAAATGGCCCGGGAGCGGCCTCCCCGTTGTTGCCTGGTGTTGCCCTGGTGTATGCAGTTTGGGCCACTTCCCCCTTTTTCAGCCGGTGACATCGATGCCAGCATGCCCACTCCGCGCCCCGATCAGGATCGCAGCGATCGCGGGAGCGCTGGCACTCTCCTCACTCGTCTCGTCCCTTGCCTCGGCGCAGCAGCCGCTGTCCAACCCCGCGGGTCCGGGCCCGTCCAGGGCGCGCCCGGCCACCGTGGCGCAGCCCCGCGCTGCGTCCTGCCACAATGGGCAGAGCTTCGATCGCTTCCTCACCGAACTGAAGCAGAAGGCGGTCGCCGCCGGCGTCTCGCAGCGCACGATCGCCGAGGCCGCGCCCTATCTGGTTTACGACCAGGGCATCGTCAACCGCGACCGCGGCCAGCGCGTGTTCGGCCAGATATTCACCCAGTTCGCCGGCCGCATGGCCGCGAACTACCGCATGCAGCAGGGCCAGCAATACATCCGGACCTATGCGGCCGCGTTCGCCCGCGCCGAGAAGGAGTATGGCGTGCCGCCGGCTGTCATCGCCGCGTTCTGGGGACTGGAGAGCGATTTCGGCGTCCAGATGGGCAATCTGCCGACGCTGAAATCGCTGGTGTCGCTGGCCTATGATTGCCGGCGCTCCGAGATGTTCCAGGGCGAGACCATCGCGGCGCTCAAGATCATCGAGCGCGGCGATCTGACGCCCGACGAGATGATCGGCTCGTGGGCCGGCGAACTCGGCCAGACGCAATTCCTGCCGACGCATTACTTCAACTACGCGGTCGACTATGACGGCGACGGCCACCGCAATCTGCTCGCCAGCGGCCCCGACGTGATCGGCTCGACGGCAAACTATATCGCCAATGGATTGAAGTGGCGGCGCGGCGAGCCGTGGCTGCAGGAGGTGCGCGTGCCGCAGGCCGCCAATTTCCCGTGGGATCAGGCCGACCTTACGATCAAGCTGCCGCGCTCGAAATGGGTTGCGCTCGGCGTCACCTCGACCGACGGCAAGCCGCTACCGAGCGACGAATTGCCGGCCTCGCTTCTGCTGCCGATGGGCCGGATGGGTCCGGCATTCCTGGCCTATCCGAACTTCGCCGCCTATACCGAGTGGAACAACTCGCTGATCTATTCGACCACTGCGGGCTATCTCGCCAGCCGCATCGCGGGCGCGCCGCCGATGCAACGGCCGCACGCGCCGGTCGCGCAGTTGCCGTTCGGCGAGATCAAGGAGCTGCAATCGCTGCTGGCGCGCGCCGGCTACGACGTCGGCAAGATCGACGGTGTGCTCGGCCAGGCGAGCCGCAGCGCGGTGAAGGCGATGCAGATGAAATACGGCCTGCCGGCGGATTCCTGGCCGACCGCGGAGCTGCTGGCGCGGATGCGTGGCGGCGGCCGCACGCAGCCGGCTGCGGATGCCGCAGTGCCGGGGGCGCGGTAGACGTCGGCATATCGTCCGGAATCGCTAGTCTAGCTCTCAGCCCATCATCGCTGAGGTGCGAGCCTTGCGGCGCAATTGCGCCGCTGGGCGAGCCTCGTAGGATGAATCGGCCACCGGCCGGGCCGTGCATCCTTCGAGACGCGCGGAGCCTGTCAGCGGGGCCGCGCTTCGCGCGGCCCCGCTGGCGCTCCTCCAGCGACAATGGCTACGCCATTGCGCTGGGATGACGGGAAAACAAAGAATATTTGACCGCCTGTTACAGCCCTCCGCAGTTGTATTCTTCCAACTGCGGCCCCATTTGCAGCATCGCCGTTCGGTAACATCCGGACTTTTATCAGCACCAGGGAGCATCCCATGTCCTTTTATGACGCCATCGTCCCCGCATATTTGCAGATTCTCAACAGCCTCACCGGCGAGTTGACCAAGGCCGAGGCGCATTGCGAGACGAAGAAGATCGCGCCCGAGGTGCTGCTGGGATCGCGGCTCTATCCCGATATGCTGCCGCTGACCAAGCAGATTCAGCTAGTCTGCGACCACGCTGCACGCGGCTGCGCCCGGCTGACCCACAGCGATGTGCCGTCGACGCCCGACACCGAGAAGAGCATCAGTGAACTGAAGCAGCGGCTGGCCAAGACGATCGACTACGTGAAGTCGTTCAAACCGGAGCAGTTCGATGGCGCGGACGCAAGGGACGTCACCTTCCCGATCGGCGCCGAGCGCACCATGACCCTGAAGGGCCAGCAATTCCTCAGCGCATTCTCGTTCCCGAACTTCTATTTCCACGCCGTCACCGCGCACGGCATCCTGCGCCACAACGGCGTCGAGGTCGGCAAGCGCGATTTCCTCGGCGTCAGCTGACGCGATATTCCCCGCCGCGGGATTTTAGCCTCACGCTCCCAGCCGTGCTACTGCTCCCTGACAACAACAAGACTTCAGGGAGCACGCCATGTCGACCACAACCCACGCGCCGAGAGCCATCGATCCGTCAGCATCACTGCACGCCGAAGCGCTGGGGCTGGCGGAAAACCACCGCCGCCTCGCGGGCCGGCGCATCATCGTGGTCGGTGCCGGACAACGCACAACGGTCGATGAAGCACCGCCGATCGGCAACGGCCGTGCCATGAGCGTGCTGTTTGCGCGCGAGGGCGCTTCCGTAGCCTGCCTCGACGTCAACAAGGAAGCGGCTGACGACACAGTCGCACAGATCACCAGAGAGGGCGGCAAGGCCTTCACCGACGTGGTCGATGTCTCCGACGTCGCGGCGATCGCGCCCGCGGTCGAACGCTGCGCGCAAAAGCTCGGCGGGCTCGACGGGCTGGCGCTGAATGTCGGCATCTCCTCCGGCCTGTCGCTGCCCAAGATGACGGCGGAAGCCTGGGACCGCGACTACGCCGTCAACGTGCGCAGCCACATGCTGTTCGCGCAGAAGGCGCTGGAGCTGATGGCACCGGGGGGTGCGATCATCTTGATTTCGTCGATGGCAAGCCAGCGCGCCGGCGGCCGCAATCCGGCCTATGAATCCTCCAAGGCAGCGCAGATCGCGCTGGGCCGGGCGATCGCGCGGGCCGGCGAGGACAAGGGCATTCGCTGCAATGTGATCGCGCCTGGCTTCATGGATACGCCGATGGGCCGCGATGCCAGCCGAAGGCGGTCGGACCGCGCCGTGACAGTACCGTTCGGCCGCCAGGGCACCGGCTGGGAGGTCGCGTATACTGCATTGTTCCTGATTTCGAACGAATCCTCCTACGTGAACGCGCACACCCTGTTCCTCGATGCCGGTCACATGGGCGGAATCGTGCGTGGCTGATCTGCGGACGGGCCATTGCGCTCGTCGCCGCAATGCACAACTGTCCGTCATCCATCATTATCTGGAACATTTCACATGAGCCAATCGACCAAACTCCTCGAGCCCTACAAGCTTGGCGCGCTGACCCTGTCGAACCGCCTGGTAATGGCGCCGCTGACGCGCAACCGCGCGCCGGCGCCGAACTTCGCGCCGGGCCCGCTCGCGGTGGAGTATTACGGCCAGCGCGCGTCGGCCGGCCTCCTGATCACCGAAGCCAGCCAGGTCTCGCAGCAGGGCCAGGGCTATCAGGACACGCCCGGCATCTATTCCAAGGAGCAAGTCGAGGGCTGGCGCAAGGTCACCGATCGCGTGCATGAGCGCGGCGGCCGCATCTTCATCCAGCTCTGGCATGTCGGCCGCATCTCGCATGTGGCGCTACAGCCGAACGGCGGCGCACCGGTGGCGCCGAGCGCGATCCGCGCCAAGACCAAGACCTTCGTCAACGGCACCTTCGCCGATGTCTCCGAGCCGCGCGCGCTGGAGCTGTCGGAGATCCCCGGCATCATCGACGATTTCAAGCGCGCCACCGCAAACGCGATTGCCGCCGGCTTCGACGGCGTCGAAATCCACGGCGCCAACGGCTATCTGCTCGACCAGTTCGCCAAGGATGGCACCAACAAGCGTACCGACGCCTATGGCGGCTCGATCGAGAACCGCGCGAAGCTGATGCTTGAAGTGTCCAAGGCAGTGGTGGGCGAAGCTGGCGGAGACCGCACCGGCATCCGCATCTCGCCGGTGACCCCAGCCAACGATGTTTCCGACAGCAATCCGCAGCCGTTGTTCGACTATATCGTCGATCATCTCAATGCGCTGAAGCTGACCTATATCCACGTCATCGAAGGCGCGACCGGCGGCCCGCGCGACAACGCGCCGTTCGACTACGCCTCGCTGCGCAAGCGCTTCAAGCAAGCCTACATCGCCAACAACGGCTACGACTTCGCGCTGGCGGAGAAGGTGCTGGAGGCCGGCGCTGCCGACCTGATCGCGTTCGGCAAGCCGTTCATCTCCAATCCTGATCTCGTCGAGCGGCTCAAGGCCGGCGCTCCGCTGAACGAATGGGACAAGGCGACCTTCTACGGCGGCGGCGCCAAGGGCTACACGGATTACCCGACGCTGAAGGCAACCGAAGCGGCGGAGTAAGATCGGGCTTGGTCTACCTCGTCATTTCCCCGGTGCGCAATTGCGCACCTGAGGATGCGGCGCCAGGTGCAGACCCGGAATCCATTGATCCGCATCATGCGCGTTGGGATGGATTCCGGGCTCGCGCTTCGCAGGCCCCGGAATGACGAAAGAGATTGCTGCAATTGCGATTGAAAAGGGCTGGGATCGCTCCCGGCCTTTTCGTTGCGCGCCCGCACATCCGACTTCCTACGCATCGACAGCCTCACCACTCTCCACCTCCTCCGCCACCATCCGGTCGAGGTTGCGGTTGAGCCGCCGCAGCAGATCGAGCAGCGTTGCCGCCTCGACCGTGCTGAACCCGGCCAGCGCCTGATTCTGGTTGCGGTGGAGCGCCTTGCGCGCGGCCGGCAACTTGGCCCTGGCGGCCTTCGTCAACGAAACCAGCTGGCTGCGACCATCGCCCGGCATCGGCGTACGCTGAACCAGTCCGTCGCGCTCCATGCGCGCCAGAATCTGCGCCATCGACGGCTGCTCGACTTTCGCGGCGCGGGCGAGGTCGCGCTGTGACATCGCCTTGCCGTCGCGCAACAGATAGAGCACCGGCAACTGGCCGATGCTGAAGCCGTGCGGCTTCACCCGCCGCTCGCCGAGCCGCAGGAAGCTGCGCGAAGCCATGTTCACCAGCGGCGCGGGACGATCGAACAGGTCCCAATCGGTCACGATGCCACCATTTACATAGGTCCCTATTTATAGTAAATAGGTACCTATGTATCCTGATGTGAGCGTGGTGTCCATGAGTTCGAAGCCAATTCGCATTGCCGTCGTCGGTGCCGGCCCCGGAGGCCTGACGCTCGCCCGCCTGCTGCGTATCGCTGGCGTCACGACGACAGTGTTCGAGCGGGAGACATCGGCGACCGAACGTCCGCAAGGCGGCACGCTGGACCTGCACACCGAGAGCGGCCAGCTAGCGCTGGCGCGCGCCGGGCTCACCGACGCCTTCCTGCGCGTCGCCCGTTACGAGGACCAGGGCAGCCGGCTTTACGACAGCGACGGCCGGCTGCTGCTCGCGGACGACGACATGACCGGTGATCGTCCCGAGGTCGACCGCACCGCGCTCCGCGATCTCCTGCTGCAATCATTGCCGCCGGACGCCGTCCGCTGGGGTCATGGCCTGCGCGAGGTCACGCCACGCCATGACGGACGTTACGATCTCGTCTTCGACAGCGCGCGCGAGGGGCCGTTCGATCTCGTGATTGGCGCCGACGGCGCGTCGTCGCGGGTGCGCCCGCTGGTGTCGCGCTATCAGCCACAATATAGCGGGCTGACCTTCATCGAGTTCGGCATCGACGACGTCGATCAACGCTACCCGGCGCTGTCGCAGCTGGTCGGCCGCGGCAAGATGGGCGCGGAGGGCGCCGGCCGCAGCGTGATCGTCCAGCGCAACGGCAACGCCCATCTGCGCGGTTACGCGATCTTCCGCGTGCCGCTCGAATGGGCGGAACGGCGCTTCGACGTCACTTCGCCATCCGGCATGCGCCAGGCGCTGCTCGGCGAATTCGCCGGCTGGGCCGCCGCCCTGCTCGACCTGTTCCGTGCCAGCAGCGATCAGTTCGCGCTCCGGCCGATCCATGCGTTGCCAGTCGGGCATCATTGGACCAATCGGCCCGGTGTCACCTTGCTCGGCGACGCCGCGCATCTGATGTCGCCGTTCGGCGGCGAAGGCGTCAACGCTGCGATGCTGGATGCGGTGGAGTTGGCACGGCATCTGGTGGGTTCGCCGGATTGGCGCGAGGCGGTGCGCACCTATGAGGCCGAGATGTTCGCGCGCGTCGCCGGGCCCGCCGGTGAGGCCGCCGAAGCCGCCGCGACCGAGCTGTCGCATATCAGCCAGGAACTGACACTGGCACAGCACCATGCCCACATGCAGGTGCGCGCGGCGGCCGGACAATCCACGGCGCGATAGACGCTGGCCATGCCTTCCGACGCCGCATAGCATGGTCCGGCCTGAAGATGGTCACGTACGGAAATGAGCAAAGACAACGCCGAGGATATCGTTCGACGCGCCACCACGGCCTTCAATGCCGGCCGGCATGGCGAGGCGATCGTGCTCTGCGAGCGCGGCCTTGCACGCCAACCCGGCGAGCCGATGCTGAGCCACCTGCTGGCAGCCGTGCTGTTTGCGAAGGGCGAGATCGCGCCGGCCCGCAGCCATATCGAAGCCAGCCTGGCGCGGCGCCCCGACAATGCCGCGGCGCAGTTGCTCGCCGCCCGCCTCGCCCGCACCGGTGGCGAATTCGACGCGGCACTGGCGCATCTCGACCGCGCCATCGCGCTGAAGCCGCAGCGCGATGCATTCGTCGAGAAGGCCCGCACGCTGGAGCTGGCCGGCCGCAAGGCGCAGGCGCGCGAGGCCTGGGAGGCGATCCTGAAAGTCATCCCGGAGCATCAGGAGGCCAACGCGCGGCTCGGGCGGCTGGCCTGGGAGGATGGCGAATTGGCCAAGGCCACAAGCCTGCTTGCGTGCGCTACCGCGAGCCCGGCACCGGCCTCGGTGTGGTTCGATCTCGGCGTGGCACGGCAGGATATGCGCGACCATGACGGCGCTGCGAACGCCTATCGCAAGGCGCTCGAGATCAAGCCGGATTACGCCGAGGCGGCGCTCAATCTCGGTATCGCGCTGCAGGAGGACGGCAAGCCCGACGCCGCGATGCAGGCCTTCGCACGCGCCTACGGCCTGCGTCCGCAATTGTTCGGATCGATCGCGATGGCGCTGACCTCGGCCTCGCACGGACGCCTGTGGCTCGATGAGAGGGCCCTGCGGAACGCGCTAGCTGGTTAACCGCCCGCGCATGGCGCGGAAATGCTTGCGGTAGACATTGGGCGCAGCCAACACCTCGCCGACGACTTTCGCATAGGCTTCGCGATGCGCGTCGTCGAAGGGCTCAAACACCAGTTCGGGAGCCTCGCGCGGTACCGCAAAGCATTGCACGACCGGCGTCCCCTTCGGCAGCACACCGGCAAAATCAGACTCCGTCCAGACCGCGGGGAAATTGATCCCGCCGTCGTGAAACCGGTCGGCGTCGACGAGCCCCGAGATCGACCGGAACGGCAAGTCGTCGCGATTGACCGGATGTGTCGCGAACAGCGACCAGCCCGGTTCGAGCTCGATGGTCCAGAAGCTGTTGAACTTCAGCGCGGCCTGCCCGTTGGCGAACGGTGCGCCGGCGAACTGCGCAACGGGATGGAAGCTGAGCGGCGCGCGCGGATGGCCCTGCGTCGCAGGCTCCGGAATGTCCCAGTCCCAGGCGAATGCACCGCGCTCGACCCTGACATCGCAAGGCAGCGGGATCATGACCCCGTGGGCCATCGCATCGACGAAGGGCGGACATTGCTTGACCGTGCGGATGTCGCGGTCGTGGATGTCGGAATGTGCCTTTGCCGGCATCGCGCGCAGCCAATCGGGCAACGCAGTACGGGCCGGGAACGGCCGCGGCAGATGCTCGGCAAGCCGCGGATCGCAGCGGAAAATCATGCGCATGGTGAAACTCCGGGATCATGATGCGACGACGAGGAGACGCATGATGAGCTTCGTCGCGTCATTTGAGCACAATCCCGAAGGGCGCTCCACTCTTCCGGATAGAGGCGCCGATGATGCAAAAAGGCCGGGATCGCTCCCGGCCTTCGCAGGTTTCGTATCGCGTGGGCTGGTACGCCCTATCGCCTTACTTCGCTTCGGCGCGCTTGGGCGGGCTCGCCGGCCACGACTTGATCAGGGTGTCGTAGTCGATCGTTTCGCCCTTCGGCTTCTCGTTCGCGAGCTTGCGCTGCGGAGCGATGGTGCCGTCCTTCTCGGCCTTCTTGTACCAGTACTCGGCGGTTTCCTTCTTGTTCAGCTTCGGTCCGCAGGCGCCCTGCACACCGGACTTCTCAAGACGTTCCATCACCGAATCCTGGGCCGCGGCCAGCGCGTCCATCGCGGCTTGCGGCGTCTTCGCACCGGACGACGCATCGCCGATGTTCTGCCACCACAGCTGAGCGAGCTTCGGATAGTCAGGCACGTTGTTGCCGGTCGGGGTCCACTGCACGCGCGCGGGCGAGCGGTAGAACTCGATCAGGCCGCCGAGCTTCGGCGCACGCTCGGTGAACGACTTGTCCCAGATGTCGGATTCACGGATGAAGGTGAGACCGACATGGCTCTTCTTCAGGCTTGTCGTCTTGGAGACGATGAACTGCTGATAGAGCCAGGCCGCCTTGCGGCGATCGACCGGGGTCGACTTCAAGAGCGTGAGCGAACCCACGTCCTGGTAGCCGAGCTTCATGCCGTCCTTCCAGTACGAGCCGTGCGGCGACGGGGCCATACGCCACTTCGGCGTACCGTCCGCGTTCATCACGGCAATGCCCGGCTTCACCATGTCGGCGGTGAAGGCGGTGTACCAGAAGATCTGCTGGGCGATGTTGCCCTGCGAAGGCACCGGGCCCGACTCGGAGAAGGTCATGCCCTGTGCCTGCGGCGGAGCATACTTCTTCATCCAGTCGAGGTACTTGACGATCGAATAGACCGACGCCGGGCCGTTGACATCGCCGCCACGCTCGACCGACGAGCCGACCGGACGGCAGCCTTCCATGCGGATGCCCCATTCGTCGACCGGCAGGCCGTTCGGGAGACCCTTGTCGCCGTTGCCGGCCATCGACAGCCAGGCGTCGGTGAAACGCCAGCCGAGCGAGGGATCCTTCTTGCCATAGTCCATATGGCCGTAGACCTTGACGCCGTTGATCTCCTTGACGTCGTTGGTGAAGAACTCGGCGATATCTTCATAGGCCGACCAGTTCACGGGCACGCCGAGATCGTAGCCATACTTGGCCTTGAACTTGGCCTTGTATTCCGGGTTGGTGAACCAGTCATAGCGGAACCAATAGAGGTTCGCGAACTGCTGGTCGGGCAGCTGATAGAGGTGACCGTTCGGTGCCGTGGTGAACGACTTGCCGATGAAGTCGTCGATGTCGAGCATCGGATCGGTGACGTCCTTCGCCTCACCCTTCATCCATTCCGTCAGGTCGACCGCCTGGCCGTAACGGAAGTGGGTGCCGATGAAGTCGGAGTCGTTGATCCAGCCGTCATAGACGTTCTTGCCGGACTGCATCTGGGTCTGGATCTTCTCGACGACGTCACCTTCCTGGATGATGTCGTGCTTGACCTTGATGCCGGTGATCTCCTCGAACGCCTTGGCGAGCGTGCGGGATTCGTATTCGTGCACGGTCAGCGTTTCGGAGACGATGTTGATCTCCATGCCCTTGAAGGGGGCAGCGGCTTTGATGAACCACTGCATCTCCTTCATCTGGTCGTCCTTGGAGAGGGTCGACGGCTGGAATTCGCTGTCGATCCACTTCTTGGCGGCGGCCTCGTCGGCGCGGGCCGGCGCGGCAAGCGTGACCGATGCTGCGACGAGCGCGATCGCGCTGGTCATCGTCAAAAGTCTATCTTTAGTCATTGGTAAATGTCGCATGTGATTCCTCCGGTTGCAGCGACTAAATCCAGGCCCGGGTAGACCCCGGATCTGCTCTTTTTCGCGTTCTTCAGACGGTGCGAAAGATCACCACGGCTGAAAGAAGCGAAATTACCGTTCCGAGCCACAGGCTCGAAATCTCGACGCCCTCGCCGATCGGCAAGGTGAAAATCGGATCGGTGCCGACGAGGGCGATCCACAGCAAGTGGATCACCGCCGCCAGCACCAGCGAGACGAACAGGCGATCGCCGCGCGTGGTCGGAATCCGCAGCACGCCGACCCGCTCCGCTTCGGGATAGGCAGCCGCGAGCCAGGTCATGACGCCGAGCGTCGAGGCCAGCAGCACGAAGAAGACCGCGGTCGGCAGCGTCCAGGCCATCCATGACATGGCGTATCCCCCTTACACGCGGCCCAGGGCAAAGCCCTTGGCGATATAGTTGCGGACGAACCAGATGACCAAGGCACCCGGCACGATGGTCAGCACGCCCGCCGCGGCCAGCACGCCCCAATCGACGCCCGATGCCCCTTGCGTCCGGGTCATGGTCGCCGCGATCGGCTTGGCCGCGACCGAGGTCAGCGTCCGCGACAAGAGCAGTTCGACCCATGAGAACATGAAGCAGAAGAAGGCCGCGACCCCGATCCCCGACGAGATCAGCGGCATGAAGATCCGGGTGAAGAACCGCCCGAAGCTGTAGCCGTCGATATAGGCGGTCTCGTCGATCTCGCGCGGGACGCCCGACATGAAGCCTTCAAGGATCCAGACGGCCAGCGGCACGTTGAACAGGCAATGCGCCAGCGCCACCGCGATATGTGTGTCGAACAGGCCCACCGACGAGTACAGCTGGAAGAACGGCAGCGCGAAGACGGCGGGCGGTGCCATGCGGTTGGTCAGCAGCCAGAAGAACAGGTGCTTGTCGCCCATGAAGTGATAGCGGCTGAAGGCATAGGCCGCCGGCAGCGCCACGGCCACGGAGATCACCGTGTTCATGACCACATAGATCAGGCTGTTCACATAGCCCATGTACCAGGCCGGGTCGGTCAGGATGGTCGCGTAATTGGCAAAGGTCAGGTTCCGGGGCCACAGGCCGAAGGTGCCGGTGATCTCGGCATTGGTCTTCAGGCTCATGTTGATAAGCCAGTAGATCGGCAGCATCAGGAACAGAAGATACAGGATCATGACGACGGCGCTGCCGTTGATGCGCTTGCCCATGCTCTCAGCCCCTTTTGTCCAGATTGGTCATGACCGTGTAGAAGACCCAGGAGATCAGCAGGATCACCAGGAAGTACATCAGCGAGAAGGCCGCCGCCGGACCCAGGTCGAACTGCCCCAAGGCCATCTTGACCAGGTCGATCGACAGGAAGGTCGTCGCGTTGCCCGGCCCGCCCCCGGTGACCACGAAGGGTTCGGTATAGATCATGAAGCTGTCCATGAAGCGCAGCAGGATGGCGATCATCAGGACGCCCGCCATCTTGGGCAGCTCGATATAGCGGAAGACCTTCCAGCGGCTGGCCTGGTCGATCCGCGCCGCCTGGTAATAGGCATCGGGGATCGACTGCAGCCCGGCATAGGCCAGAAGCGCGACCAGCGAGGTCCAGTGCCAGACATCCATCACGATGACCGTGGCCCAGGCATGGATCGGGTTCTGGGTATAGTTGTAGTTGATCCCCAGGGCGTCCAGCGTATAGCCCAGCAGGCCAATGTCGACGCGCCCGAAGATCTGCCAGATGGTGCCGACCACGTTCCACGGGATCAGCAGCGGCAGCGACATCAGCACCAGCACGACGCTGGCCCAGACCCCGCGTTTCGGCATGTTCAGCGCGACGAAGATGCCAAGCGGGATCTCGATCGCGATGATGATGGCCGAGAAGATCAGCTGGCGGCCAAGCGCGTTCCACATGCGTTCGGACGACAGCAGGTCCTGGAACCAGCCGGTGCCGTTCCAGAAGAAGACGTTGTTCCCGAACGTGTCCTGGAACGCATAGTTGACCACGGTCATCAGCGGGATCACCGCCGAGAACGCGACCAGTACCAGCACCGGCAGAACCAGGAACCAGGCCTTGTGATTGACGGTCTTTTCCATGGTCCCCCCTTACGCCGCAGCCACGCGCCAGTCGTCGGCATAGATGTTCACGCGGCCCGGATCGAAGACCGCGCGGGTCATGTCCGCGGTGATGGCCTGATCCTCTGGCGCGATGATGTTCAGGTCGTGCCCCATCAGGTCGGCGCGGATGATGCGGTGGCGGCCCACGTCCTCGATCCGGCGGATGGTCACGGGCAGGCCCTGATCGGCGGACAGGCGCACATGTTCCGGGCGGATGCCCAGCTGGACCTTGCCCGACAGCGCGCCATAGGACCCGGCCAGCGCGGTCGTGCCGCCCGGCACTTGCGCGTGCGATCCCGCCACGGTGGCGGGCAGCAGGTTCATGCCGGGCGATCCGATGAAATAGCCCACGAAGGTATGTTCCGGCCGGTCGAACAGCTCCTCCGGCGTGCCGATCTGGACCACGCGGCCGTCATACATGACGACAACCTTGTCGGCGAAGGTCAGCGCCTCGGTCTGGTCATGGGTCACATAGATCATCGTGTGGCCGAAATCGTGGTGCAGTTTCTTCAGCTGGGTTCGCAGCTCCCACTTCATGTGCGGGTCGATCACGGTCAGCGGCTCGTCGAACAACAGGGCGTTCACATCCTTTCTGACCATGCCGCGGCCCAGGCTGATCTTCTGCTTGGCATCGGCCGTCAACCCGCGCGCGCGGCGATCCAGCGTATCGGTCATGCCGATCATGCGGGCCACCGCATCGACCCGCGCGGCGATCTGGTCGGCGGGAAGGCCGCGGTTCTTCAGCGGGAAGGCCAGGTTCTGGCGGACGGTCATCGTGTCATAGACGACCGGGAACTGGAACACCTGCGCGATGTTGCGTTCGGCCGTCGGCAGGTCCGTAACGTCGCGGTCGCCGAACAGCACGCGAC
>ERZ1029858.183-NODE-183-length-14189-cov-8.527381_pt1 | contig 14189 bp, 7 predicted proteins | sample MGYA00519237_ERZ1029858 | MGnify/ENA primary metagenome ERZ1029858 (study PRJEB33666, sample SAMEA4610919) | skin metagenome | biome: Human-associated habitat; feature: Malodor aspect; material: skin | place: Philippines | collected 2015-08 ...
GTCTACAAGTTGCTCTATTCATATGAATAGCACTGCCATTACAGCTCGTGATCTGACTATACGTTAAGGTCTACTTATAAAAGCGATTCCCCCAAGCATTTTTCGAATATACCATAAGACTTTATATTCTACCGGGACGCAATCCCGCAGTCGATAAACGTTATGTAATATTATGTATTACATATTCGTAACTGAACTCACCCTTGTCATCAGTAACTTAGCATAATAATCACCACTATGATATGACTATTATATTTTATTTCAGCATATTACTATCTTATTGATTTTTTCTGCTTTCGCTGCTCTCACGCTTGTATTTCTACTACGTTGTAGCTCAATAAGCTCTTGAGGTGATTCCCAGTTTTAACGCTTGTTATAGTACACACCCATTACAGATATGCAGGGCAAGATAACCCCTGTCCTAAACCAATAGAAAGTTTAGTTTGGAAAGCTGGAATACCATTTCCATTAAATTGCATATTACCTAACTCATCAAGCACACTTCTTGTTTTATACATTGGTTTACCAGATTCTTTTGTTAAATAAGATTCACCAACAGAAGTATCAAATAATACAGCTACCATCATGATTACTATTTTAATATAGTCAGTTAAATGTGGAGGTGTAATACTGAATATTGCTTTTGGACGAACGTTATATACAGCGTCCGTTTGTTCAATAGGTAATACTTTCATACCATTTGGTAAATCAATACGAGATTTATCTAATTCAAACCAGTTTCTATCTCTTAAATCAGATTTATTAATTACATCCATAATATAATTTTTAATTTCTTCATCCGACATATTTTCAGTCACCGGCTCAACATCATCAAAACGTTCCAAGATACGATTCGCTAGAGTCACTTTATTACTGGATTTTAAAGCATCTGTTAATTGATCTTTATAACCTTCTTTTGATTCTTTTCTAACTTTACCTAAACGAAGCGTACCCCCCTGTTGTATACGTTCATTTGTTCGTGGATTTTGAACGAAATGTTTACCGTCAACTGTTTTTGCAAAACCTCGTTTGAATTCAAAATCAAATGAATACATTGTGATTTTCGAACGATTATTAATAATTTTCATTCTAATGTATATTGGTTTTGCAATTCTACTTGTAGAACCATCAAAATTTTCAACTTCTTCATATTCGTCATAAATACCCTTAAATCTATACTCAACCCAACCTAGTTCATCAAGTTTTGTTTCATGAGCGAAGTCATCATTCATTTTCTTTTTAACAAATTGAGCTTCCCCATCTCTTTTATTAGAAAAATCATATTCTCCTCGGTTGAATTTATCTTGTTCTTCTTTTGTTAAACCACCAATAATTTGTTCTTTCATTTGAGGATCTCTATAAGACTCAAATACAACTTTACGACCAGCTAATGCCATTTCTTGTAAAAATGATTTATTAACTTTAAATCGTAATCGTCTTGGGAAAGCTAAACTCATTGGATCTAACGTTTGTCTAGGAGATGCACAAGTAATTGCTGTAATTGGACCATCTGTGAAGAACAACATTGCTACTAACGCAATACCATAAATGGTAGCTCTTGTTTTTTCAGATTCAGCCATAACGTCCATCGCATCTGATTGTTGCATTGCAATTGTACGCATTTTATTTTGAGGTAATTTATCAAGAAGTTTCAAAAAGGCTGTTAATTGTGTTAATTGTTCACCTTTATTTTCATCTTCTGAATTCTCACCTGCACCAAATTCAACATCACTATCAGATTTAGGTTGTGCATCAGGATCATATTCAAAATCACTTGGATCCCATGGAACTTCATTACGACTCATTGTTGTGAGCATTTGATAAACATTAAACATCGTAACGTGACTCCATAATTCATCAAGTTCACGAGAAATTGTTGAAGCATCTTTGACTCCAGCATAACGTTGTAAATATTCACGTTCTTCTTCAATATAATAATCAATAAGAGCAAATATTATCATACGAACCAACGTTTGTTGAGCGTTACCCCAGAATGGATCATCACCTTCGACTGGGAAGAAGGTATTCATAACTGTATTTAATGACGATCTCATTTGGTCATAGTCACCAATACGAGCAAACATAATTGCTGGACCAAGTACATTAAATTGATGTGTTTTACTTGGCTCCATTAAGTTTAAAACAACCGGCTCAATCCCTCGCAATTCTAAAAGTTTATGGAAACCAGCGAACAATTCACCTTTTGGATCGTTAATAAACATATTTTGAGGATCGCCTTCACGACTCAAATTATCAATTGTATTATTTACAACTAATTGACCTTTATTACCACGAGTAATCGCAATTGCGATTGTGTTAACGGCACCATCTTCAACAAAGAATGCTCCAGTTGGACGTTGGTTTTCATATTCAGGCACATACCAATCTTCTTTAATAAATTCACCAACTGATTGCCATCTATATGATAAAACCTTTCCATCTTTATTAACTTTATTAGGAATCTTTCTATATTTTAAATCAAACGGATTAACTGTTTTGGCTTTTTGATCTTTTCGTTCAATGATCCCTACTGATTTAAATGCTGCTTCACGAACATCATCATCAAATAAATCAAATGTTTCTAATACATTATTACCATGTTCATCTTTTATGAAATTACCTTTATCATCACGCTTCGCTAATTTAACCTTTGGTAATTTGCGTCCTTTTCCAATAGGGTTTTCAAAAAAGACATGTCCAATAATTGATGATGGTGAAACTGTTTTACTATGAGCACCTGCATCAGGATATATTGCATATGTTTTTGCTAATTCTTTTAAAGTAAGAATATGTCTATCACCTTCATGGACATTAATATCAGTATGATCTTCTGTGACACTTTGTTTCCTACCCATCTTAACATTTGCATATAATGCCATCATAGATGCAATAAACGCAGCTAAAAATGTCACTATTAAATGTGGAAAATGAAACCACATTGTAATCGCAGATTCAGTGGTTGTTAAAGCAGTCTTAATATTTAATGCTTCTGATACTGTTTTAATATCAACCATCATATTATGAATCATCATATAAATGATCCCAAATAAATAACCAAATAATCCATAAGCTATTATAAAGCCGGCAACCGCAACAATAATATTGTTACGGACATAGGCTTTATGATCAAATTGATGTTGATTACCCCTCTTGGTATTCGCTTTAGCCGGATCATCTTGGTAAATCGAGTCCTCTTTTCGAATATCACTCAGAGGATTTCTTGGCATTGTTCATCACCTCTTTAAATTCTTCTTTTCTACAATAATCTCTTATAGCAAATCTAACAATACTACTTAGTGATTCACCTTGATAATCAGCAATTAATGCTATATTTTGTTTCATATCTTCAGGTAATTCTAAATATAATTTCGTTTTTCTAACATCTGTATTAGACACGAATATCACCCAACCTAATCTAATATTCCAGATTTTTTAATTAACACAGCACTTATCATTAATAACCCTATTGATATGGAATACATTGGCGTAAAAGGATCCATAGGTTCATTATATGAACCTGTGGTTGGTAAATCACTTGATACTGAATATGCTTGTACATTCGATGTTGTAGTATTGTTATTAGTATCAACATTTCCATCATATTGATTAATATGATTATTATATGATGAGTTATATTGAGTTGATTGACTATTTATATTACTTCCACTAGATTGACTGTTTTGAGTAGACTCGTGATCTGACTCATTTGTCTTTACTTCATTTGTTTCATTTTGTAAATTACTTTCAGTTTGTTCAGATTCTTGCTCCTGTTCATCATTTGAAACTGGAGCTGCTTGAATATCTACTTTTGATACATCGTGTGTAACTAATGATGCATCTGCAAAGTCACCGTTATATACTTTAACAGCATTTACCATTTAAAATCCTCCCCTTTATTTAAAACCTTGAACAGGTACTCTATAGAATTCGTAATCATCTTTGTCTTTATTATAATTTAATGCTTTATCTGAATCTGATTTTTTATGAACTAACAATGAATCTTCATCTTTCATTAAATCATCTACAACTAAATCTTCTTTCTTACCATCAGGTGACTCAACACCTTTAATTACATCACCTTTTTTATAATTATCAACTGGTAATTTAGAAGCACTATCATCTTGTTGTTCTTTGGTATTATCAGATTGCGTTGATTGAACTTGTTGTTCAGTTTTAGGTTCATTTTGAGATTTATCATCATCGCTTGCATAATCCATGACTAATGTTGAACCAATAATACTTAATGCAACTGCTGCGGTTGGAATACCTAATGCAAATGCCCATCTTGCCTTTTTATTACTTTCTTTTTTAGCTTCTTTAGCATCGCTATTTTGTTTTTGAATAGTATCTTGAAGTTCTTTAATTTGTTCATCTTTTTTAGATAAAGTATTTGAATCTGTTTGATTTGTAGGTGTTACTACATTTGATTGATCAGTCACCATTGGTGTTGCAACTACATTTGAATTAGGTGGAACTGCAAATTGATTATTAACCATATTATTATAATATGCTTGTTTATCTCGTTCTCTAGATGCAAAATCTTCACGTATCATTTCTTTTTGACGACGTTCATTTAACAATTCATCATTTTTCAATTGAAGTTCTGATTTTATTTCATTTAATTCTTTTTGTGAGTTTTCAACTTCTTCTTGTGATGCTGATAAACTTTCTTTTGCTTTTTTAAGTTCATCTTCTTTTTCTTTTAAATTTTCATCTGTGTATTTCTTAGCCATTTCTTTTTGTAAGGCTTCTGTTGATTTTTCAATAGAGATTCGTTGAATTTCTTGAATAACACCTTGATTATATGATTCTGATAAATCTTTTCTATACGTATCAATGGTTGGTCTATATTTATTAATATAATCGCCAACTTGTTTTGAAATTGAAATCACAGCTCGTTTTTGATCATTTGTATATGCTGCTTTTTCAACAGTTTCTAACCAATCATCCCACTCATTTTCAATTCTAGCTTTTTCATCATAGGCTTTATCATTAATTGATTCTTCAAATTCATCTAATGGACGTTGTACATAATCGTAATAATATTCATCTGTAAATTTTTGGAATAATGTTTTTAAAACAGCTTCTTCATATTCTTTATACTTCACTGTTTCAAACTCATTTTGTAAACGATTTTTCTCATTTAAAAGCTCTGTTTCATATTTATCATCGACTTCTGATTGTCGATCACGCATTTTACTATAACCGTCTTTAATAAACTTATCACCATTATGAACATCAATATTTTGTTTGATTTCATTATATGATTGAGCCATCTTAGCTTGATATAACTGAATCATCTTATTTTTGATTTCATTTTCATCATGTAAAATAGCATCATTATATTCATCAGCTTTTGCATTAATTGTTTCTACAACTTCATCATATTGACCTGTTTTAGGTTTATGTTTGATTCGAGGTAATTTGATTGAGTCTAAAATACGTTGTAAAGATTCTGGTATTTCTTCATATGCTTTACCTTTTTCATCAACTAATTCATCACCATTGATGTCAATCGGAACATTTGTTTCTTCAAAATCTTCATCTTCTAATTCTTCATTTAAACCTAATGGATCATTATCAAGTTCATTTGTTGACGTTTCATCTTCTGATTCAATTGCTTCTAGATAATTTTCTGGATTAACATCTTCATTTTGATTAGTTTCTGTTTCTTCCGTCTCTTCCGGCTCAAGACCTTCATCTTCATCAGATGATTTTTCATTATTTTCATTGTCATTTTCATCAATATCAGGTCCACCAAAGATTTCATCAAAATCAGCATCCTCATCAGAATTTTGATCAGTATCTACTTCATTTTGTAAAGTATCATCTGATTCATTATCTTCATTTTTATAATCATGATTACCAGCATTATCAGTATCTAAAATCATATCATTTCGATAATCAACTGGAACTTCATCCTCTAGATTTACTTCTTTTTTCTCTTCAAACTTCATATCATCAATCGTTAAATCATCTTCACCATTATCTTCAACGAAACCATGAGATGCTAAATAAGGATGGATATCATTAAATGACACAACTAACTTATCTTCAGAATCACTATCTTTTAATACAACTTGAGAGCTTGCTTGTTCATTATCATCAGGATCAATATTACTTGGTAATTTATAAATATACCAATTTACATATTTATTTGTAACAAGCTCAGGTAACGCTGTTTCAATATAAGCTCTTGCCTTTGAATCTAAAACTAAAGGTAATTGACCTTTACGTTGATCTCCCGGGAATACAGCATATCCTATTTTGTCACTTTCTAATGCATTAATTAATTGTCCCATCGTTTCTTCTGATAAACTAGAAGTGTTTAAATTATTAACTTCTAATCCACCTAATAAATAATATGTACCATTATCTGTAGACAATTTCGATGTGGCAAATGATTCACCCATTTTTACATTCATGTCTAATTTACTATACAAAGTCAATGGTTCACTTTGATTAAGACTTTTAATGTCAAGAGTTGGCATAATTTAATTCCTCACTTCCAAAAAATTAATAAAATAAAAATACAATATAAGTATATCATTTAATTCTAGTGAAAACTATAAAAAAATGGTAGTGTTTTTACAACATTTTTACAAGGTTCTTACAATGTTTTGACTCAAACAAAAAAGAGACGATAATTAAATCGTCTCATATACGTTCGTTCTATTTTATTAATCTGGTTATCTACCCATATCTTTAACGGAGCTACTAATACCGCCAGACATGCTTTTGAATAATGCGTATCCGCCTGTTAAGAATAAACCTGCGAATGTCAATGCGATTAAGAAATCGACAATCCATTTATTACGTTGTTGTTTGTCAGTAACAATTTTGAAACCGAACCAAACAGCTACGATGATCGCTACAATACCGATTACAGTCATGATACGACCAGCCCAACGTTTTAAACTAGTACCTAAATTTGTTAAGAATGAGTCAATTGACCAACCATTCATATCGATAGCATGTTGAGCCACATGACCGATTGACGATAGATCGATTTGTTGCATTAAATCCACCATTTGGCAAACCCTCTCTTCCTTTATTAATTATAATTAATAAAGCGATTCGGAATATGTATAAAAAACACGTCATAATAAAGTGAATCGCTTATGAAACCCTAATAGACTGGTTTCTTATTTATGACTGAATTTATTATATCACAAGCTATTTGATTTATGTAGTCATTTTTAAAAAAAATTAAAAAAAAGAAGATAGTCTTTATTAAAGACTATCTTCTGTGACAATTTAGTCACTTATTTCCAATACTCATTACTTGTTCCAGTACGTTTACGACCACGTCTAACACGAGATGAATCATGACGTTTTATATCAGCTTGTTTAATAACATTTTGTTTATGTTTTTTATAGGCTTCTCTATTAACACTACTATCAGATTCATATCTAGAACGATCGTTTGCTAATGTTTGTTGAATATCTTTGATGCTAGATGAATTAATACCACCTGATCTACCAAGACGAGTTAGCTCGCTATAACTACGTTTTTTCTTAGCTTGTGCTAATTTATAATCTTTAGATGCTTGTGTGATATTTTGTTTCATTTGACGACCTGTTCTGTTAATAGATTTAGATGTTTGAGTCACGCCTCTATCTTTAGCTTGAGCTTGATCCGCAGCATTTTGTAAGTTTTGTAATTTAAGTTGTTCTTTTCTTAATTGTTTAGTTGTTACACGACTATTTGGTTTATTATAGTCACTTTCAACTTTATTAAGAATAGCTTGTTGCTTACTTACAGCATTATTTGCATCACTTACTGCTTTCGCACTACTTTGTTTAACAATTCTAGATGCTTGGCTCATGTTTGTCATCATTGTCTTAGACATTTTATTAGCATTTCCAACTTCTTTCATATTAGAACGAGCTTGTCGAACTTTATTTAAAGCCGCTGATTTACTAGAAACAGCTTGAGTTTGGTTTTTAATTTGATCTTGACTGACTGATCCACCTGTTAATCGTTGGGCTGTTAATCCATTTTGAATAGATTTAACAGTATTTAATGATCTGTTTGCAGTATCTAAGTCAGATTTAGCTTGTTGCATTTTTTGTGGAGAAACGCTAATACCATTTTTTTGTTGTTCAACTAAATTATTATAACGTTGTTGTGCTTGTTCTTGTGCTTTTTCAATACGTTGAACTCTTGCTCCACTTGCAGCCATTGCTTGACTTGTAACTTTACCAGCATTTTGTTGTTTAGATTGCATTGTTGAAAGTAAATTATTTGCTGTATTAAGTCTAGCTTGTTTTGCTTGAAGACCTTTTTCAGCCTGACTAATTGTACTTTGACTAATGTTTTCACCACTGGCTTGACGTTGTTTAAGATCAGCTATACGTTGTTTTTGAGCATTCACTTGTGATGATAAATCTGAAACATAAGCTTTTTGTTGATTTACCATTTTAGGAGTAATTGCTGATGCTTTGCCATTACTAGATGCTTGCATATTATTTAACATTGACTTTGCAGACGCATGTTGTGATTTAAGAGCAATCGCTTCATTTTCAGCAGCTTCAATTTCACTATCAGAAACATTACCACCATTTGCTTTTTGTTGTTTTAAGTTTTCTGCACGTTGTTGAGCTGCTTTATGATCTTTAGCTAATGCATTAACATGCGATTCTTGAACACTTCTATCTGCATTATCAAATGACGCATCTTTCATTGCATTTTGAATTTCTTGCTCGTTAGCAAGTGTTTCTTTAGCATCATTAACTTCTTTTTCAGCTTTTTTAATAGAATCTTTAGAAGCATTACTATTTTTCAAGTCTTGAAGTTTATTTTCTTTATCTGATAAGTTTTGAGATGCTGCTTCAACAGCTTTATCTTGAGCGTCAATATCATCTTGAGTGAAACTTTGACCATTTTCACCAACACGGTTCATCGCTGCTAATTTTTCTTTTTCATTTGATAAATCATTAGATAATTCTTTATCTTGATTTTCTAACTCTGTACTATAACTATCTGCAATATCTTTCATTTCATTAACTTCATTTTGAGATAAGTTACCAGATTCCATAGCTTCATCTAATGCTGCTTTTTTATCTCGTTCATTTTGTTTATTAGCTAATACGTCATTTTCTTGATCATTGATGTTATTACTATCGATAACACCATCTCCACGATTATTAATCATGTCAAGTTTTTCTTGAGCATCGTCTACTCTATTACGAGCTTGTTCAATTTCTTTATCCATATCATCTAATTCTTCTTGAGTTGCACCATTAGCTTCTGCCATTTCACGTTCATTTTCAAGATCTTCTAAATCACGTTCTGCTTTAGCAAGTGCTTGTTCCGCATCTTTTCTGTCTTGGTCTGTTTGTTCAGCACTTTCATTTGCTAATTCTTGAGCTGCTCCTGTTTTATTCATATCCTTAATTGCATCAGCTTCATCTTTTTCTAATTCATTAACTTTGTCTTGTTGATCTGCAATTTTAGCGTCCATTGCTTCAAGTTCTTCTTGAGATGCATCATTTGCCTCAGCTTCATCACGTTTATCTTTAAGTTCATCAAGTTTTTGTCTAGCAGCTTCAGCATCACTAACTTTTTTATCAGCATCGTCTGTTGCTTTTTCTTGAGCTTCGATAACATCATCCTCATTACCATTTTGAATTTTATCATTCATGGCATCGATACCTTCACTTAATTGACCAGCAATTCGACCAGTTAAATTTTGGTTATCTTTATCATTAGCATAAGATGCTAATTGACCAGATGCTTTACTTGCAAATGCATTAGAACCTGCTTTAAATGCATCTTTTGCTTTTTCAGAAGCACTTTTATCTTTATCAGTTAATCCTTTTGCAGCTGACATACCCATAGCTCCAACTCCGGCTGAAGTAGCAGCAACACCTGCTCTTCCAAATCCTTCTCCATCATCACTTGCATCCGCAATGCCTTCCATTGCATTTGCAGCTGGATGTTTAACACCAGAATGTTTACCACTGATATCTAAACCAATTGCATTCATGATGTTTGTAAAGAATTCTTGAACACCTTGAACAATAGCATGACGCATTTTGAAAACAATTGTTACACCAAATAAATAAATGAAAGCACTAATAAATGCACTAATGAAATGTTGCATTACACCTGATGTATCTTTTGGTAACGCTTGTTCAACAGATTTTGTAATTGAACTTGTTAAACCTGCTGTTAAAGATGTATATAAACTAATTAATAAAATAGATGTAAAGAATGTTACAACTAACATAATGAAAGCTGCAAACACAGCAACTAAACGCTTCATAGAACCTAATTGAGCTAATGAAATATTAGTTGCAATTGTAATGATACTCTTATATGCACCAGCAAATATTGAGAACATTAATGCTAATGCAACATATACTGTACATGTCATTTGAATACCCATTAATGCACCATTTAAGAACACACCAAATGCTGAATTACCAGCAAGAGATGCTGATCTAATAGAAACTTCATTTAAATCTAAACTAATTACGCCATCTTTACCAGAGAACACTTTAACTTTATCTGATTCTGGAGCCAATTTAAATTGGAATAAACGTTTTTCATCTTTATCAAACCAAGATTTTTTATCTTTCTTAGAAATTTGATACATAGAATCTAAATCATTAGGAGTAAATGTATCAGCATTTCTCCATTTATTTAATAATTCTTCACCCGTAACTTTATTTCCACCAAGAGTATTAATTCTTTTAACATAATCTGGACTAGGATAATTTTTAAGTACAGATTGACGACCTGATTCAGGTGTACCTTTAGGACGAATTAAAACATAACCATCATTCATTTGTGGTTTATTAACATTATCAGGATCCGCAGCCGTTTTAATACTATGATTAACCCAACCTTCAGTATCTACAATATAATTTTTCGGAATATCTTTAATTGAACTCTTGATATATGTAGTTCCTTCTTTATCAGGATTTTCACCTTGTAAAATAGCATCTGCAAATGCTGCAAAAAATCCAGCCATCATAAATGGTAATCCAATAATAGCAAACGCTTGAATCATTTTTTTAGTGAATGAACTTAAAAAATATTTACCTTTACTTTGAGATGCTTTACCTACACCCATAAGTGTAATTAACATTGCAAATGCTAAACCTAATGCTAATATAATCATTGCAATTTGACTTGCTCCATGAAAAAGATCTAATAATGGTTGTAATCCTTTAATCATACTATCATCAGGTAACTTACCATTAGGAGCTAAATATGTGAATATATTTAATCTTTGAACTAAATGTGCAAATAAAATTAATAATTGATCCAACATTTTAGCTAACCATACAAGACCTAATAAAAAACCACCGTACGCTGCTACAAATAGTTTACCTAAAACACCTGCACCAACTTCAATTTGGTTAGTATATGTATGATATAAATTCCAATCATGTAATGTTTTTAAAAACGTAGCATATTTAACACCTTCACCACCACGTCTTGTGAATTTATCTTTATCCTCTGCACCAGCGAATTCTTTTATCATACTGGTACCTTTTTGAAGTTTATTCAATTTCTCATGATGAGCTGCATAATTGACTACAGTTTCGACAGAAGGTGATCCATTTGGAGCATCTGATGCAAAATAGAAAATAGCTTGGTTTTCATCTGTGCTATCAAAGATAAATGACGCATATGATCTTGACATATCTTCATCATCTTTTTTTTCTTCTTCTTTTTCTTTATTACTGCTTTTTTCTTTTTTATCTTTAGAATCACTATCAGATGATTCTTTTTTATCTCCGTCATCCTTATTATCTTTATTTGATTCTTTATCTTTATTTGAATCCTTATCCTTATTTGAGTCCTTATCTTTATTTTCTTCTTTATTGTTTTCTTTTTTGGCATCTTTATCTGAATTTGCCGTTCCAGTATAACCTTCACCCGGAGCAGCATGAGCCGTATGTGAATTTGGTTGGAATGTATTTAAAGATATATCCGATATTACAAATAATGATAATACTAATAATATCGACATGAACATTTTTTGAAAAATAGTAAAACCCTTCTTTTCCAACTCAAAACAACCACCTTTCTATATTTATAAGTCGTAGAATATTTTACCACAAATTCAGTGTGATTTGTTGATTATCATCAATCTTCTTTAAGATGTTTTTGTTTTCGATTTTTATTTATTAACTTTTGTAATTTATCTTTATGGTGACTATATTCTTCTTCTGATAAAACAGTTGTTATTGCATCTGAACTAGTAGCTTCAATTTTCTCTTTCGAAGTACCTTCATACTTAACATAAGAACCATCTTCTAAATGAACAAAATATTCTGAAACACCAAGCCATGCATTACTAATACGACGTTGTTTATTTTCTATTATCATATCCCCATATACATCCAATTGTAACTCGGCAACATTTGGTTCTCTATTTATTAATTCAGCAACAGGGACATATAACGTTTTTTTGATACGTCTATTTAAATCACGACCACCACCACTAGATGTACTACGATTTACATTCTCATGAGCAATGAAATTTCGTACCCGTTCAGTGAGTCTGAATTGAATATTGAATTCATTTGCCAAACGTTGGGCGAATTCAGTAAGTCTTGTTTCAGCAATTTCTGAACGAACACTTTTAGTTAATGGGTTAAATGGAACGATAGCATCAATACGACCTAACATTTCAGGTCTAAATTTCTTTTCCAACGTAGATTGTACCAAGTTTAACAATTTAGTTAATGATTTTCCTTGTTCATAAGCCTCTCTATATGTTTCATGACCTACGTTTGTTGTCAAAATAATATATGCATTTTTAAATGTAACTTGACGATTAAATCTATTACTCAAACGACCATCATCAGTGATTTGTAATAATAAATCGACAACGTTTGGATCTGCTTTTTCAATCTCATCAAGTAACACAACTGCATACGGTTTTTTATTAATTTTATCTGCTATTGAATATCTAAATAAATCAACTGACTCTCTTGTTTTGAACTCTGACATATCAAAACGTATTAAATGATCTTCTGATCCAAATAAACCTTGAGCCATTGCTTTTGCAAGTTCTGTTTTACCAACCCCTGTTGTACCTGTAAACATAAATGTTCCCATTGGTCTTTTAGGATCTGAAAGACCTGCAACTGCAACATTTAAACTACCTTCAATTTGTTGAACCGCATATGGTTGACCTTTAACACGAGATTTAACTATATCCATTAAACTATCGATATTAACTTTCCATTTTGGATTAACACCTGCTGTTTCATATATTCTGTTATCTAATAAACGTTCATTAACTGGAATACCTTGAGATCGATGCCATCCGATCATATCATCTAACAACCTAATTGATTTACGTGGTTGAGAATCAGCTGGGAAGAATCGACCATATTCAATAATTGTATTTGCTAAATCAGGATTAAATTTAACATTTGGAATTTCTTTCATCCACATATCTTTTAAAATTTTAAACACAATTTTATCAGATGGTTCAGAAACATTAAATCTTTGAAAACGTTGATCAAGAGCCTGATTTCCTTGAATATGTTGAACATATTCTTCATCGGTTGTTGCTCCAATTAACTTAATTGCACCACGAGCCATTGCCGGCTTTAAAGACTCTAAACCAACAGCGTAGTTTGGCATACCTAACATATGAACCTCATCTATAAACAAACACATTTGTCTAGATGACTGTTCGTTTAATTTTATAACTTCTTCTACTAATGCTTTAATTCTAGCTGCAAATTCATTTTCACCTTGTGCACCCATAGATACTAGATCAATACTAAATGTTTGTATTTCATTAACACGATGTCTTGCCCAACTTTCAACAATAGCTGTTTTACCAGCACCCGCTGGAGCTAATAACAAAATTGAATTCATACGAGGTCGTTGCATATTAGCATCTAATGATTTTAATTCATTTTTACGACCAATAACATCATATGATAAATCTAAACCCATTTCTTCTGCATACATATCTAATAAAGGTGTTTTTATTTGATTTTCCATATGTATAAGTAGTCATTAATTTAATAATGACTACTTCTCACTCCCTTCTTGATTTACAAGTTCATTTACTCCTTTTGTAAATGCACTATATTCAAACTGTTTATTAAATCTTAATATATCTTTATGTTTATCCGCATATGATGCTGCATTTTTATATAACTTTTTCTCAATATCAGGTGTTTCAAAAAATGATTGATCATTT
>ERZ1029858.184-NODE-184-length-13872-cov-11.829341_pt1 | contig 13872 bp, 13 predicted proteins | sample MGYA00519237_ERZ1029858 | MGnify/ENA primary metagenome ERZ1029858 (study PRJEB33666, sample SAMEA4610919) | skin metagenome | biome: Human-associated habitat; feature: Malodor aspect; material: skin | place: Philippines | collected 2015-08 ...
GCGATGCACGGGAATTCGGAAAGCATCCGGAGGTGTTCTGTACGTCAGCCGGGGGTGAGATCGCCACCAACAGCGATGGCAGACGCTTCTGCGGCATCTGGATTGATCGGAACCCGCGGGGCGACTGACCTATGTAATTTTTTGGATAAGAAGTTATTGAGGTGTTTCTGTATTAATGGGGGGGATAATTACTAACCTATCAGGACGAACCTCACTTACACCCTCGATAATTTCTAATTTTCCTAAGTCATTTTCATCACCAATTGCCTCAATAGCACCGGACATCATCCTGGACGAGATCGCCGAGACCCTGAGCCAAGGTCAAAGGATGGAGCTGCGCGGGTTCGGCAGTTTCTCGAGCAAGGTCAGGATCGCCCGGTTGGGCCGCAATCCAAGAACCGGGGAAGCCGTGAAGGTGCCTCCAAAGCGGCACATGCATTTCCGTGCCTCCAGACAGCTCCTCGAGCGGCTCAACCGCCCCACAACCCCCGGCTGATCTCCGCCCCCCTGCGCTTTCCGGCGCATAACACCTCATATTCATTAACCTGCAGCTTTAGGTTAAAGCGCCATGCCTGCAGCATGGTCAAGTTGGTCTTCACTGCTGTCGGCAGGAGCTATGTACAGGGCTGTGAGAAAGACGATCGTTTCTTTAGCAACCAAGAATTTCTAAACCTGCTGATCATTGTCTGGCCTGAGGTTATGGAGCCTTTCGTCCGGGGTACGGCCACTGCATGAGATGCTGCTGGTTTCGTGGACACGATGCTAAAATCGTGACCAAGGGACTGTAGAGTGGATATAACGAGACGAAAATTCAGCCCTGAGTTCGAGACAGAGGCCGTGAGGCTGGTAACCGATAGGGGCGTAGTGGTGTTGTAGGCCGCAGGCGACCTTGACCTGTCCGAGAGAGTGCTGCGCCGCTGGATGAGGCGGCTGAGTGTAGCCCCGGCTGCTGTCTTTCCCGGAGACGGACACGGCTCGCAGCAAGACTGCAGGTAGCCCCATGTATCATTCATCAGCATTTTTCCACGCCTCTTCGGTTCAAAACTTTTGGGCGGTCTTTTTTGGGGATAAGCATTTTAGTTTTTTATATTTCTTCCTTTTCATAGTGATTAATACTTTGTTTATAAACGATAATACAGTCTAATTGTGACCTATCGGGCGAGGTATCGAGACTTTATGGGCGAGGTATGGTGACCAACAGGGCGAGGTATGGTGACTTTTCGGGCGAGGTCCCTGCCCCGTCATGCCACCTTTCTTTCTATCGTGACTTTTCGGGCGAGGTTCTCGCGCGGCTGTTAGAGATTTTCGGCAGTGGCTTCCAAAGAGACTTCTTTTCAGCCTACTATGACTCGCGAACAGGCACAGGTCACAATGCATGCGGGATGAACTTCGCCCGAAAAGTCACGATAGCTCTGCGGGTACCCTTGGAGCTTTCCAACGGCGCGGCGAGGTCATCAAGCCTGCCGAACTGATCGAGGTTCGTGGGGGTGAGAAGATCACGCTAGCCGCACGCAGGATCTACAACCAACTGCTGTCTAATGCCTTCGGACCTGAGATGGCGGCCGAGGGTCAGGAGTACCGCATCTCTTTTTCCGAATTGCGCGGCAACCACACCTCAAACGATCGGGTAACCGAGGCAATTCTTAGCCTCATGCAAACGGTTGTGCGTGTGAGAATGTCTGACGGATCAACCCGCAATGTCCACCTCCTCGGACCAACCGATGTCGAGAAGTTCGGCCCAGGCATCGCCACGATGCTGACCTATGAGCTCCATCCTAAGCTGCTGCCGATTTTGCGAGACAGCCAGATTTTCGCGCGCCTGGAGATGCAGATCCTGCACGGTTTTGGCACAAAGTACGGCATGGCGTTGTACGAGATCATCGCCAAGCGGATCGGCTTGAAGCACGTCTTCTACAACGACTTTGAGACCGACGAGCTGCGGGATTATCTTGGCGTCCCTCATGGGAAGCTAGGGCCCTTTGCAGCCCTGCGTCGCAAGGCCATTGAGCCGGCGGTGGCAGAGGTGAACGCTTTGGCCCCCTTCTCATGCCATGTCGAAACGATCGAGACGCAGGGGCGGAAGGTGACTAAGCTAAGGCTGTCTTGGTGGCCTAAGACTGTGGAGGAGAAGAAGGCACAGTGGGAGGCTCAGCAGGGCAAGCAGGCCAACCTGTTCGTGGACTAGCTCCCAGAGGTCACTCTGTGGGATGCATGATCGTGCAGTTATTCAAAAACGCACAGTTGTAAATGTGCACAAATACAAAGGGGCAGACATGCAGGTGATCACCATTGCAATGCAGAAGGGCGGCGTAGGTAAATCCACCCTCGCCCGCTCGCTTGCAGTGGCCGCAGCTCGAGACGGCCTGTCGGTCTTGATAATCGATATGGATTCGCAGCAGAGCGTTAGCCAGTGGGCAGAGCGTCGCGAAGGCGACATGCCGGTGGTGGTGTTTTCAACCGAGAACGAATTGCCGAAGAAGCTAGCCCAAGCAAAGGGCGTGGCCGATCTGGTGATCATAGACACCCCCCCTGCCCGCTCGACTGAGGCGCCGGCCGCAGTTGAGGTCGCCGATTTAGTGCTGATCCCCACCACCCCTGACATCGAGCCTCTTGAGCAAATGCCTAGGACCCTGCGCCTCTGCCGTGGCTTTTCGCGCCGGGTGTTCGCAGTGGTGAATATGGCCAACCCTACTGGTCCGGCAGAGGTCGCATACACGCGTGAGGTTATCGAGGCCATGGGCGCCAAAACCGCCCCTGTGGTCCTACATCGCCGAAAGGCCCACCGGGACGCCAGCGCCTCCGGACAGACCGTCCAAGAGATAGATCCAAACGGCAAGGCTGCTGCGGAATTGGAAAGCCTGTGGGAGTGGGTTCGCGCAGAACTGCAGGGCAGCAAATGAGCAATCGTGCAGGAGTGAGATTGTGCACCTCTGCACAAGTAGAGTTGGGCAATAGCGCAGGGGTTCAGAAATGAAGAAGCCAAATCCGCTTCTGGCGGCGATGATGTCTAAGGAACCTGAGCCGGAAACGGCTGCTGCGCCGGTGGCGCCAAAGCCTGCTGCGAAACGAGCGCCGGAACCAGTAGCAGAGAAGCCAGCAGCCAAGAGGGCAGGGCAGAAGCACCTCGGTGCCTACTTCGACAAGCGCGATCCTATTCTCGAGCGGGTGGCGATTCTGCGGGCCCGTCTGGACATGAACAATTCCGAGCTGATCGAGCATGCGCTGCATGAGCTGTGGAAGCGCCACGAGGCGGGCAGGGCGTTCGGGGAATAGCGAAGGTGTGGGAAAGTGCACAAGTGCAAATAGTCAGGATTGCACCTTTGTTGAAAGAAAAGGCCTTACAGCGTTGCGAGCGCTGCGGGGCTAGTACAGATGAGGTCCAATAAGGAACCTGCCGATGATACCAAAGCGAATGGAACGGGAAGACTTCAGCTGCAGCTTTACTGGTGGAGCGGGAATGTTCAGCGCTCCTACCTTTTCAGTGCAAAGAAAAGTGTGGAGAACTGAGGCTCTTGTTCGTTGTAAGGGGATCGGAAGTCTAGTGGAAAATATTGCCACTCTCTCTTTTGAAATAGGAGCCTAAGATGGCCACCATTTTTCTGACGGGAGCCGCGCTGTCGGCTCGCATTCGAAAAGTAATGAAGGGCAACAAACCACGGATGTGTGTTGCGTTTCTCGGTCCCGAGTGGGTAACCGAGCTGTTTGACGGTTCCACTCCTTCAGAACTACGTGTGATCTGTGATCTTAAGATGGGTATGACACCAAAAAGTGCGCTCATTGCTGGAGGCGCACCTGACAACAAAGCGCTTCGCTACCTGCAGGATACTGAAATGCACGCGAAGGTATATCTTTCCGAAGGCGGGGCGGTTGTTTGTTCGGCCAACGCATCTTCCCGCGCGCTATCGGCCACGAACCGGATCGAAGACGGCCTTTGGATCGGTCCAGAAACGGATGCCTACGCGCAAGTGGCAGAGCAGTTTGAGGCGCGATACCAAGACGGAACGGTCGTAGATCAAACAGCGCTAGAGGTGGCCCCGCTGAGTGTCTTCGCACCAGGAGATAAACAAGAATTGCCAGCGGGGCTCACCCTTGATGAGGCGCTGCGTCGCAACCCTCAAGCTTTTCATGGCATTCGCTTCATCTGCACTGACACTAATGTCTCGAAGCATATTCAAGACGAGGCAAACACGCTGATTGACCGAGAGCAACGTGCTGAAGGTGGTTTGGCGGACACAACGCCTAGGGAACACTTCTCCGGCTGGGAAACAAAAGAAGGTGATTGGCCGGCGATATTTTTTTCTGTTCACCGTCGAGCGCGTGGTGGCTTTGTCGTGACCAAAAATCGTCACTATCGCTTCTTGGATAATGTGAAGGGTGAGGAGGTTTTCATTTCGCATAAGCTAGGTTGGTCAGCTGCTGGTGCGGCGTTCGGTGATGTTCCTCACCTAGCATCCCGCCAAGACTGTGAAGACAGTTTAAAGAGACTTTTTTCGTTGCAAGGCAGCTTTAATAACCTCGCTGGCACGATACTAACTGCCGAGGATTTTGCACAAGCCTTGCCACCTAGCTTATAGGAATCGAAATCAACAAGAGCCCCCGGACGTTCATACCATGCGAGCTTTTGGTTAGAAGCTTGCATGACGGCTCCACCCGGGATCCCAGCAAACCAAGGGGATGCTTGCACCCAGGACAAGGTGCCGCTTCCTAAATGCAAGGTTTAAAGGCATAGTTGCTTAGAACCCTGCAAGGATCTGCCCGTGCCTCCTACTTCTCAAACCATCTGGAACAAGGGCCGCGTGGTGGGCAAGAAACCACCCCTCACGCCCGACCAGGTCGCTCTGATCCGGTTGATCCTGCGTCAGGAGAAAGACCTGCGCGGCCTGGCGCTGTTCAACACCGCCCTTGATACCAGTTTCCGGGGCTCCGACCTGGTGCGCCTCCGGGTCTCGGACGTCGCCACCCCGGCCGGGGTGCGCGAGATCGTGGAAATCCGGCAGAAGAAAACCGAAAATCGCCATGCCCGTCCGGTCCAGGCGCGACTGTCCGTGGGCACGCGCGATAGCCTGCGCGCCTATCTGGCCGCGTCTGAACAGCCGCTCCACGGCTGGTTGTTCACGGGGCAGGGGGCACGGTGGTCCCACACCCATCTCAGCGAAAGCCAGCTCTGGCGGCTGTTCAGGTCCTGGCTGGACAAGGCCCGCATCGATCCCAGTCTTTACGGTCTGCATTCGCTGCGCCGGACCTTCCCGACCCATATCTACCAGCAAACCGGCAACCTGCGCGCCGCCCAGCTGCTGCTCGGTCATGCCAGCATCGAAAGCACCAAGGAATACATCGGCACCGAACAGGCCGAAGCTTTAGAAATTGCAAAAAAGTATCATCTATAACAATGGCGGGCCGGAAAAATCACATCAGAATTTCTCAGGGAATAGTCGTCTCACGCAGTTTGATTCGGCTAGAAATTCATTGGAATATTGGTAATATTCCACGCAACCTGAAAATAACACTTGAGGAATAAGGCGTTGTTTAAAGATAGCGAAAAATTCTTATCAATCATAATACCATTCTACAATTCAGCATTAACGGTAGGAAGTCTTATAAAATTGATCAATTCAAATTTTTTTTTTAATACAGAAATCATTGTAATTGATGATGCCTCTACAGACGGAAGCAAAGAAGTTATTGAGCGTGAACTTCAAAAAATTGACAATACTATATTTCTTAAGAACGAAACAAACATGGGAGCTGGAATTAGCCGAAACAGAGGGCTCGAAGCGGCAACTGGTAAATATATATTATTTTTTGACGCAGACGATATGCTCCATGCAGATGCAATTAAAAATGCCATCCACTTAATGGATAGAGACAGCAATATTGACGTCGCCGTTTTTCAATATAAATACATGGCTGACGTTAGCGATGTGTTTAGCGGAATGTCATATATCGACGAACAGATATTCTCCGCAATACTTGACGGTAAGCGAAAAAGAATAGTTACAATAAATAGTCACCCCGAACTCACTCGGATAAGCAACTATCCATGGAATAAAGTAATTAGAAGCAGCCGCTACAAAGACAATCTATTATTTGGCTCAACAAAAGTACATAATGATATTTATGCCAACTGGCAGATATTGACAAAAGCAAGAAAAATACTTGTTTCCGATGACGTCATATGCACCCACATTCTCAATAGCCATGGGAGTAACTTAACCAATCTGCAATCCAAAGAGAGGCTGGAGCTTTTCATCGCATTAACTGATACTTATGAAATGCTTGAAGCTTCACCCCATATCCGAAAAATCTGCGCTATCTATTTTTGGGATTTAGCTACGTCGCTAGCCTCATGGAGCAGGTCTAGAATAGAGGATGAGTTCGAATCTGATTTTAATTTAGCGTACGATAAATTGATTGGAAAAATAAATTTAGAAGATATTTTAGTTCTAAGAAAATGCGGATACAGCGCGGTATTAAATAATATGACTGACAGGACGCTCTGCCTTGGCTAAAAACACAAACATTGAACGAATTGCGCACCACCTTAAAAAAGGTGGCTTCTTGAAAACTGTGCGTCTTATTATATTTCACACAAAACGGAAGGTATTTGCCGGAAATGGAAAACTACCTTCCCAAAGAAGAAAGGTAAAAAATGAGGATATTTTACTTTCTTTATGCGTATTGCAAAAAGAAATTAGGGAAATAAAATTGAAACTTGAGCAGCTTGAGCGCGAGAAACATTAGCACCACTTAAACTTACCGAATTCAGTCGGTGCTATATATATCTCGAGTATACACTCTTGCCTTGACGTCTGCGAGATCGTCGGTCAGGCGGTTCGCCACGATCAGGTCGGCACGCGCCTTGAACGCGGCCAGATCGCGGATCACCTCTGACCCGAAGAACTGTGCGTCGGGAAGGGCGGGTTCAAAGACCACAACCTCCAGCCCCTTGGCCTTCAGCCGCTTCATGACGCCTTGGACGGCGGATTGGCGGAAATTGTCGGACCCGGCCTTCATCACCAGGCGATGGATGCCCACCACCTGCGGCCTGCGCGCCAGGATGGCATCGGCGATCACGTCCTTGCGGGTCCGGTTCGCCTCGACCACCGCGGCGATCAGGTTCTGGGGCACGTCGTTGTAGTTCGCCAACAGCTGCTTGCTGTCCTTGGGCAGGCAGTAGCCGCCATAGCCGAAGGACGGGTTGTTGTAATGGGCGCCGATGCGCGGATCCAGCCCGACACCTTGGATGATCTGGCGGCTGTCCAAGCCAAGCGACAGGGCATAGCTGTCCAGCTCGTTGAAATAGGCCACGCGCAGGGCAAGATAGGTGTTCGCGAACAGCTTGATCGCCTCTGCCTCGGTCGAGCCGGTCAGCAGGACCGGCACGTCGTCGTCCAGCGCCGCCTCGGCCAGCAGGTCGGCAAAGGCCCGGCCGCGGGCGCTGTCCTCGCCCACCACGATGCGGGAGGGGTGCAGGTTATCGTGCAGCGCGCGCCCTTCACGCAGGAATTCGGGGCTGAAGATCACCTGCTCCGTGCCAAGCCGGGCGCGAACGTCTCGGGTAAATCCCACCGGAACCGTCGACTTGACCACGATCACCGCCTGCGGCGCCAGCCGCGTGACATCCCGGATCACGTCCTCGACGCTGGAGGTGTTGAAGTAGTTGGTGACCGGATCATAATCGGTGGGCGTCGCCACGATCACGAAGTCAGCCCCCGCATAGGCCGCCGCCGGGTCGGTCGTCGCGGTCAGGTCCAGGTCCTGTGTGGCCAGGTGGTGGGCGATGTCCTCGTCGATGATCGGACAGCGCCGGTCGTTCAGCATGGCCACGCGCCCCGCGTCCACGTCCAGCGCGCGAACGGTGTTGCGCGCGGCCAGCAGGACGGCATTGGACAGGCCGACATAGCCGATGCCCGCGACGGCGATGATCTTACCCAACTTCGAATTTCTCGCTCTAGTACAGCACCCTCGGTTCTATATGTGCCCGGACCAACAGCTGCAATCTGGCAGAACCCATAGAACGGACAAACTCTCTTAGGCCATGGTGACCAGTACGACGAGAACGTATGCGCGGACCATGAATGCCGCAGTGCTTGCAGCGACACCACAACTAGCTGTATTGGAACAGCAAAATATTGACTAAATCCCCGCGACGCCGAATCTCAAGTTGCAACATGAAAAAACCTAAAAATAAAAAGGAAACGCAATGGGCACTTTAAATATTATATCCGGGATGGATAGAAGTGGAACTTCGTTGTGCGCCGCGATCTCCCAATTCGTCGGCGTACATTTGGGAAATAATCTTATAGGACCCCGCGATGCGAACCCTAAAGGCTATTTCGAAGATCGTCGCGGAGTGTCCATAAACGAGCAGTTGCTTCGTCATAACAACTATGGCCGTAAACTAGCATCGCCCCTTCCAAATGGGTGGGAGACCGGAATACCCGCAAAACTAGCAGAAATCCGGATTAGAAAAGTCTTGAATGATTTGTCACGAAATAATAGTTTATTTGGGATAAAAGATCCGCGTCTTTGCATAACCTCAAAACTATGGGACGCCGGCGCGAAATCATTAAATCATGACGTTCGGTATACAATGTGCATCCGCAATCCCATAGAAGTATCAGCGTCACTAAACAAACGGGATGGCACTGACAAAGCGTCAGCTTGCTTAATGTGGATGGCCCATACAATGACGTTTCTAAGGAGTTCCCATGGATCTGAAAGATTGTGGGTAGATTATGCAAAGCTCATGGCCGATCCCCTCGAAACTGCGGCATCGATAAAGTTTTTTGTTCAAGGCATTGAAAAACTTACGAACGAAGAGATGGAAAATATAAGTGGTTTTGTAGATGTACGTCTCTGGAGAAATAGAAGCGAGAGCACTGCTAACAATTACATTGAAGAAGCTGCCTTGCAGCTCTACGAATGTATAAAATCCAAGGACCAAGAATTACTGACGAAGTTTCTCGATAATGGCCCAGGGCTTCTAATTGAAAAGCTATCCCACCACGCCGCATTGTCACTATCCAAATGGGTGCCGCCTTACCATGATATAGTTATAGGAGAAGATAGTTGAAAAAGCCTACCCTAGATGTTCTCGTTCCGCATTACCAAGACCCCAACGGGCTTCACCTATCTTTGCTATCAATTATTGACCAAGAATGGAAAGGTCGCCTTCGTGTCATCGTGGCAGATGATGGATCGGATCGCGAAAATTTTGACCAATTGCAATCACACTGCCAGGACTTCCAGAGATTAAGTAAACATCAAGCGTTAATCCTACGAAGGGATAAAAATAAAGGAAGGCCATATACAAGAAATGAACTTCTCGATGCCGCAGATGCATCACATATAGCTTGGTTAGATGCTGGCGACACGTGGGAACGCACAAAGTTGCAATGTCAATTCGATTATCTCTCCCAAATGCATTATGGGGGGCGAAATCTCCAAGAGACGTGGATCACCTGTGATTATACTTGGATAGAAGGGAATCTAGACAGTCGGCGAGTTGTGCAAGACATCTCCGGTGACCAATTTAAAAATCTCATGTCAGGAGAACGGCTTAGAGCCTATCTCTGGACACTACTTGGTACCAGGGAGTCTTTTACTCGTGTTGGATATTTCGATGAGAGATTAACCCGGCTTCAGGATCTTGATTACTTTGTAAGATTCGTGCGTGGAGGTGGAAAAATCCTTAAGCCAAGAACAAACGTGGGCCTAGCGACATATTACAAGAACGATATTGGCAGAAATGCGAATGAGGTATATGCAGCTTACAGTACAATTATAAGGAAGAATACTCCACAGATTATCCAATATCCAAGGACGTTCTCAAAAGACCTAAATTATAAAGCCGCTAAATTAGCAGCGCGGTTTTCGATGAACAATGGGGACAGGAGCCTGAGGATAAAGTACGAACTTTTAGGCTTAACGGTAAAGCCTGTCACAACAAGTAAGCAAATAGTAAGAAAAATCATCGACAGGCTCACTTCATGACTTCCGAACCAGACACACTCATAGTTCACGTTGCCGTTATTTCTGGAAATACCTTCAACGGGAAACCAATTCCTCCAGAATTAATCGCCGAGTCGATTAATTCCAAAACAAAGACATTTTATCTCCCCTGGAAAGATTCGAGTGATCAACACAACCTACAGATAGTGAGTGATCCTAATGAGGCCGCTTCTATAGGACGCGAGTTAGCTGTGGCTTCTGGTTGGGATGATGAGGCACTTATAGTTATTTATCTTAGCGACCGCCATACCCACGGAATTCCGACGCCGTCAGCTGCAAGTAAGTGTCTAAGCCAAATTTCGGCTTATGCTAAAAGCTACGGTGTAAGAATAGTCTACAAAATAACTTCAATTGATTTAGGCGCCGACGTGCATCGCACTACAGAAGCTCTTGCCTTCATTGAGACAATATCTCAAGATAATAATATTGTATATCATGGTCCAATTTCGAGATCTCAGCAATTAGTATCTTTCATTCAAAGGAACAAACTGCTTTGTAACTTATGCAACAAAGTCGCCGCAGCACTTGCGGATGTGGATATTGAGCCAGTTCGGGAAACTTCGTGTGCAGACTTGGTGAACAGTTACATTGAAGGGCTTAGAGACAATGGCTTTGTACTCAGCCCCAAAGATGAAAACAGCCTAAATACCTTAGCACTGCGAATTTCTTTAACGGCTAATGAACGATATGCAGGTAACATCAATGACTAGAAAAAAGAGAATTTCTTTTGTTATAGAGAAATTGGCGCAACGAGGTGGAGGTGCTGAGCGCGTCCTTATAGACGTTGCAAATGCGCTAGTTCGTCGAGGGTATGAGGTAGAGATTATAACTCATGAATATCGAGGCAAAGCCCCTGCGTACCCTTTAGAGCCAGGGCTCATTGTTAATAACTTGCGACCGCATCAAAGAAGTAAATTCAAGAAATCCATCCAACCCATAAGAAAGGCACTTAATACAGCTCATTCATTTCCGGGATTGGCCCGACTATCTTGGTTAAATCGCCATGGCTCCTTTTGGAGACGCCTTGGCCGGCACTTAGAGGCAAACCGCCCGGACGTGGCAATCGCATTCATGCCCCCTGCGATAAAGGCCCTGGCTTATGCGGAAGTTAGCTACAATCTTCTAAAGATCGCATCAACCCACAATGCCCCGTCTCAAGACTATGAGAATGCTCTCCGGTGGGATCCGAGTCGCATCGATCAACAACGTCGGCTCAGCTGCTTATCCAAAATTGATAAAGTGTGCGTGCTTCTTCCCGAATATGCATCATATTATAGCTTCGACCCAGAAAAAATTATCGTTCTTCCAAATGCGGTGACGCCAGCAGATAGAATTGTCCCAACATCAGCTCGCAGAAAAGTCATTTCCGTTTCTGGCCGTTTAGAACATGTCAAAAGACACGATCTCGCCATTCTGGCTTGGAAAGCGGTTCAAGACAAATTTCCCAACTGGTCGTTGGAAATTTTCGGAGAAGGGAGCCTTCGAAAAGAGTTAGAGTTGTTAGTTGCAAAAAACAATGTAGGGCGAGTTCGCTTTATGGGCCATAGAGCAGACGCTGTGGAGCGAGTAGGTACATCTTCTGTTCTATTACATCCCGCCAGCTACGAAGGCTTCCCTCTTTCAGTCTGTGAAGCATTGGCTGCCGGTACACCCGTTGTTGGTTTTGAAGACTGTAGTGGGCTGAACCATTTGGTAACGAATAATATTAACGGCCTTCTTTCTGGAACAAATGATAGGGTACATGATCTAGCGACGTGCTTACATAAGATAATATCAGATTCTTCTCTTAGAGATCGTCTATCGGCTGCTTGCCCTAGCTCCGTTGAGATATACTCACCTGATACGGTAATTAGACAATGGGAGGATATAATAAACTTATCAAAATAGTTATGACATTACAGTAAAATATTTGCTGTAATGTCATAATTTCTTGACTTTATTTCTCCGATAGTGCGAACGCAATTTTTTGACGCAGCCTGTGCAATTAGCCATCTGCTTCAATAACCTGCACTGCCATCCAGCTAGTAATCACTGATTATTTAACTTAATTTAATACCTTGCGGCTGGTTAAGGAGTTAAGTCTGGTTTGATCCGGCAATGAGGTGGGAAGCCGCGCCCTTAGGGAGGCGTGGCCGCCAGCAGACCTACAGCGCTGCAGCCATTTAGATGTGCCGGACGATCAAAGTCCTCTTTGGGATGGCGCTTCGGCATACAACGGCGTTCGTCACAAGCCTGCTGAAGCTGGCTGGGCTCGACTGGTCTGTGCTCGATTTCAGCACGTTGAGCCGCCGCCAGAAGACCCTTTCGGTGAACATTCCCTATTGCGCCGCGCAACGATGGAAATGCTGGCGTGATCCTCCAGCGTCTCCTCGACGATGCGCAGCTTTTCGGCAGCAGTCCAGCGGCGCCCACGGCCGCCATCGGTGATGATCTCAATCTCAGACATAAGCACGTGCTCAGGCATATACCTAAGCCTCCATGGCTATGCCAGAATGTCCGGTCGATGTCCGCAGCATGCTTGAAGCAGCGTCGCCTATTACTTAATTTTGCTCCCTTCAACCTAAACGCAAAGTGGTAAGTTTGAGAGGCCCCTCAATCACCACTCACCACCCATGATCGTCTCCCCTGTCGCGCTCATGGGCACGGCGCTCCTGCTCCTGCACGCGTTTCCGCGCCTCACGCTCAGCAGCCTCGCGCTGCGCCTCCTGCCGGCGCTCGACCTCGAGATCCCGTGCCAGCCCCTCTGCGGCGGCTGAGGCATCGGCAGGCGTGACCCGCTCCACCACGTCCCGCACCTGTTCCGCCGCCCGTTCCGTGACGCGCTCCAGCCAGGTGCGAGCCTTCTCGGCCAGCTCCTGCGCCACGCGTGCCACCTCGACGGCCTGTTCTTTGATCTCGCGCCAGACCTGCACAGCCGCGACCTCGATGCCGCGCTCCTTGAGCTGCCACGCCCCGGCGGAAAGCTGCGGCAGGGGCTGACGGTCCAGCGAGACGGCCCGGACCGTCTCGCGCAGGGCCTCGGCCTCGTCGCCGCGTTCCCGGGCCTCCACGGCGCGCTCCTGAGCCTCGACGCGCTGCGCCTCCAGCGTCCGGTGATCGACGTGGGTCTCGGCACCACAGCGCTCCAGGGCGTGGTTGGTGTCCCGGGCCCAAGCCTCTCGCCAGCCCTCTAGCAGCTCCTTGGCGTTCCAGTCCCGGTTCTTGGCGGTGAACCCCTCGGGACCGATCTCCCGGGTGGTCAGCAGGATATGGGCATGGTGGTTGCGCTCGTCCCCCTCGCGCCCGGGGGCGTGCAGGGCGATATCCGCCACCATGCCCCGGTCCACGAACTCACGCTGGCAGAAGTCGCGGACCAGCTGCAGCCGCTGCGCGGCGTCCAGCTCGTGAGGTAAGGCTACCCTGACCTCGCGGGCGACCTGGCTGTTTTTGCGCGTCTCGGCCAGCTCCACCGCGTTCCACAGCGCCGCCCGGTCCTGCACCCAGGTCGGCGCATCTGCAGGCGCGAGGGTCTCGACGTGATCGACCCCGCCGCGGGCGCGGTAGTCGAAGGCGAGGCCGGTGCGCTGATCCACGATCAGCTCGGCGCTGCGATAGGCTGCTGCCGCGGTAGCGCTGCGCCCGGCGGAGCGTGAGATCATCGTGGCTCGAAGATGATAGATCGCCATATCCGCGCGCGCTCTTGCCTGGGGTTCAAAGGGGAATGCAGTTGCCCCTTTACCCACACAAACGCGCAGCGTTTGTATAAGTGGGCACTTCGTGTCTTGCACCCTACGCTCAGCACCTTCAGAATTGCAACCATTGAACGACCACAGGATTTCAAAATGCCCAGGACCATTGACCAGCAGATCGCCGAGGCAC
>ERZ1029858.185-NODE-185-length-13595-cov-9.940325_pt1 | contig 13595 bp, 25 predicted proteins | sample MGYA00519237_ERZ1029858 | MGnify/ENA primary metagenome ERZ1029858 (study PRJEB33666, sample SAMEA4610919) | skin metagenome | biome: Human-associated habitat; feature: Malodor aspect; material: skin | place: Philippines | collected 2015-08 ...
TTTAATCAAAAATTTTGAGACGGCTATTCTTTTAGTCGTCTTTTTATTTATATATCGTTATGATATAACTACAAATTAAAGGAGAGATTATGTATATGAAATATTTAACCTTACAAGACGATTCTAAAATCATTGTTGATGATGATTTATTTGATGAACTTAACCAATATACTTGGACTGCAAATTATGGCAAAAACAACTTACGTACTAACATCTATACAAGAAATAAAAAAGGTGAATCGGTACCTCTACTATCACTTATTAAAAAAGATTCAACGCAAATTATTAAAAATAATGATTTTAGACGGTCTAATTTAACTGTTCAAAACAAAAATCGATATAAACGTCCTTCTAGACGAGGTAGTTCATGGTACAAAGGTGTTTTCTATGATAAACGATATAATAAATATAGAGTACAAATTAAAGGTGATGAAAAAATCATATCAATAGGTGCTTTTGATAACCAAGATGATGCTGCTAGAGCATATAATGACGCCGTTGATCAATATTTTAATGGATTTGGATATAAAAACGTGATTGGCGTAGACAATAGAGATTTCAATGATAAACCAAATGAAACAGCTAATAAAAACCCTTATAAAAGAGGAAGAGAACGACGTAAATATGTAAATATTCAAAAACGACCTAATGGTAAATACCGTGCATTTAAACGAATTAATGGAAAAGGTTATCATTTTTGTGAGTATGACAACCTTGAACATACATTAATTGTATATAACTTCATCATTGATTATTTATTTGATGGTGAATTAAAACCACATCCAGTTGAAATGACTCCTGAAAATAAAGCATTCTTAGAACATTACAAAGAACATGTGTTCGATAAAGAGAAATTTAGTAAAATTAAAGCAACAATTAATTAAATTAAAAAAAGCCCCTATTCAATTAGGGACTTTTTTATTTAAATTATACACGCCAATAATATTTTAGTTGTATATTGGTTAACAACAACATTTCACGAACCGACCATCTTTTAGTTGCGTATCGGTTAGCAACATAGACAACATCGCTGTTTATAATTGTATTATAACAAATAATATGAAATTAACAAATGAGAAAGGATTGATTTATATGTCGATTACCAAACATCCTATGCCATTACAAGACAGAATGGAACGATATGGCGATTTATACCACGCTCTCATACCGTATACTATAACCTGTGTGATTATATTCTTTATTTTATTTGGACTTATTGGTATAGCTATTTACAAAAACAAAAAACATGGACTTTTAGTCTTTTTAACAGCAATTAGTTTTGCAGTATCTATGTTTTTAATAGCACTTATGTTTTACCAAAAACTTATTATTGTTAATAATATTAAAGATATGCACTATATCACGTTCAAAGCAGAAGGTGTTGTTACAAACGTATCTGATGAATCATTATATGCTAAAAAAGAAACTAAAAACGATGACTTTACTAAAGATCTAAAAAATAAAGATGTCAGAACCGTACTTATTAAAAGTGATGACAAAAACTTCATTATGAAAGTAGATAAATCTTACCACATTGATCATGGTGACAAAGTAAAACTCGCTTCTACTAAAAAAATCCCGGCTGATAACGAGTTCGATATTAATAAGCTCAATTTTATCAGCAACCGTACATCTTGCTATATTCAACATGACGGCTCATGGAAAAAAGTTAATATTCCTTATTTAGATCCAGATAAATTAAAAAATAGATATAAAATTAAAGAGCCTGAGTAAATAACCACTTCAAGACGACTATAACCCCAATAGTCGTCTTTTTTTTATGATAAATATCTTTAGGCTAGCGTTTTTGAGCCGGGCTCAATCGAGCTGCTTCATTGACCACACTGATTCAACTCCCTATCCCTAAATTAATACCTCCGTACCTCACTGTACTCGGTATTTTAGTATCTATGCGAATACTTACACAAATTTAGGAGTGGTTATAATGAAAAAAGAAAAACAAATCTCTCATCGCACACTGGATCGTGTTGCAAAAGTTGTTCTAGATGAACACCCAAATATCGTCTGTGAAGATGTTTCAACACTTGATTCTCGTTTCTCTTATTTGAACGTTGCTGATTATAAGTTCCATCAATACGCTGTTGAAGGTTCATCAGATTCAATGTCAAATCCTAAAGTTTTATTAAATTATCGTGTGTTGTCTCACGGGTTATTAACGGATCAATTGGTATTTAATCCGAGTGATTACCCGGAAGTTGAATTCCTTTTAGATGACCATGTAGAGAGTGATCAAACAATAAACATAGATGTTGAGGTCTCACTGACTGCGTTGTTTAACCATTTATCTGAGTTAGTAATTTGTCGCACCGCTGATGGAGATAAAACTTATGAAACATCTGGTGAGCCGGCTCAAACAGCAGTCAGATATATAGAGATTGATGACGTCCGATTCAAAAACGATTTCATTCGTCTTTTTAAACCCAATGTATCTGATGAAACGATTCAAGCAGCTCTTATCAAAGTTCTTCACTTAACAAATCGTTATCAACAGGTGATCCGTAAGATATGTAAAGTAACGCCTATCTTTAAATTAGATCAATATCACTATCATATCCCTCGTTAACGACATAAAAATAAAGCGACCAGTTGGTCGCTTTTTAATGTCTATTTATGGCAAGACTTCTCCAATTTTTCAATTCCAACTTTTAGCATGGACTCTCTATTTTTTCAATGTCTACTTATGGTAAGACCTCTCCTATATTCGATTGAATTATATCAATATAGAAGTCATATGTCAAAATAATTAATAGTGCTAAAAGGATAGAAGATACATGTTACTGTTTTGAGACGGCTATTCTTTTAGTCGTCTTTTTTTTTGTAAAACCTTAAATGAAACCTCCGTTTACAAGTATACTCGGTTTCTAGGTCATACAAGAATATTAAAACATTAAATTTAGGAGTGGTTATAATGCATAATTGGCTAAAAAATGAAATCACAAAATTGATGGAAAAACGAAATAAGTCTATTACAAATATCAAAATTAAGGAAAAACCTATTGACAATGGTTTTATTTTAATCATTAACATAGATTTTACAGATATTGATTCTGGTAGTTTGCGTTCAGAAGATATCATTGTCCCTGTATACACTAAAATAGATTCGTTTAAAGATATTTTAAACAATATCGAAAACCAAATTAATTATGTCATAAAAAAAGAAGAGATAGCTTAATAGTTATCTCTTTTTTTATACCCCGCCTCAAAAACACTTCTCAAAAAAACCTTAAATGAAACCTCCGTCTGCAAGCATACTCGGTTTCTAGGTCAAACATGAATAAATAAAAAAATAAATTATATATTAGGAGTGTATTACTATGAAAAAATCAGAATTAAAACGCATTATTGAAAAACAAGTGATGGATATTTATGAAAATTTCAACGGTCGTGATTGGCATTACTTAGGCGTTCCATTAAAAAATAAGCGTCTAGGTATTGCGATCGCCTTAGGTAAACGTTGCATTGAAGATATCTCAGTTATCTTCCACTGCAATGAGTTCGGTGAAAAGATGCAAAGCGGTTCATTCTGCCTTGTTGGTATGGAACATGATGAGTCTCCATTTCAATTATTAGATGATTTTGAAGATTATTATAACGAACATCTTCAAAATGTGTCTTCAAAAGAACTTGACATGGAAGCCTCTAGATTTTTCGATAATCAATTTGAAGATGGTTTTTATTATGAAAGTCTTGACTTCATTCATCCTGAGTTTAGAAATGAACACGGGTTGATTAAAGAAAGTCACATTAATCAACCAGAAATTCTTATTGATATGTTGGTTGATATTCTATATGAAGAACGTCATCAAATCAAAGAAATTATTGATGACTTCAAGAATAAATCTATTTTAGCTCGCATTTAAAGGCGGATATAATACAATATTCGTCTTTTGTTTTAATAAAAAGGAGAGAGTTATATGAGTTTAAATCAAAACGATATTATTCAAAAGGTAAGAGCGTTTAATCAACAAAAGATGCCCGTCTTAAATGATTCTAATCGAGGAGACGTAAAACAAATATTCAATGTTTTATCAGAGATTGAATCGTCTACCCCAAATCAATTAACAAATATTTTGATTGAGGATATAAGCATTGGTACTGTGGATGGTGTGGTTGTTACAGACAATTCATATCAAATGCTTAGAGTGTCGGGTACAGACAAAAACACCGGCTCACCCTTTCAAACGGTGGTTAAATCAAATGGTGAACGTCTCATTCCACCATCGAATTATACATTGGCAGCTGACATTAAAATATTTTTAAACATTGTTAATAAATGATAAGTAGTGCTGTACTGTTTTGAGTTTTGAGACGGTTATTCTTTTAGTCGTCTTTCAATTTATATACATTTAACAATACTAATTAAAAAAAGGACTGATATTATAATGACTCAAAATGAAATAAACGATATTCTTAATGATATTAAAAACAAAAGTGATAATGTTATAGAGAAATATATTTGTAAACTTTTAATAAACAACCCAAATCCTATGCAAAAAATACAAGACATGATGGGAAATTCATGTTATCCAATTAGTATATACAAGCTAGATAAAGAAAATATTGATGATTTTTTAAGAAAAGATATTTATGATCATCCTTTCCTGACTTCAGATTCATACTATAAACATCAAACATTTGAATCATTGACACCAAAAGAGAAATCTATTGTTTGTAATCTATATTTTGATTGTTGTTTAGTTGGTATTCACGCTGAATTAGACCAACATAATGTAACATTTGAAGGTGTCACTGGATAATAAATAACTTAATTATATCCACTAAGAAGTAATCATTTAAATAAAAACAATAAAATAGGAGGGTTAAAAAATGCATAATTGGTTAGAATATGAAATAAAAAAATTAATGCAAAAAAAAGGTCGTTCAATTAAAGACATCGAAATTAATGAAAGTCCTATCAATGAAAACATTGCGTATGGCTTAATTCCAATCATTACTATCGATTTCACAGTTGTGGAATCTGATATTTTCGTTTCATGTCAAGTTGTTATAGATACGAAGAAAGACTCATTCGAAGATATTTTACGAGATATCAAGTGGGAAATTGAGTCATTTTTTAAATATGAAGGGGTAACTTTATAGTTATCTCTTTTTTTTCATACACTACACTGTCTCAAAAAACTTCTTAAAAAAACCCTAAATGAAACCTCTGTTCGCAAGCGTACTCGGTTTCTAGGTCAAATGTGAATAAAAAATTAAAATTAAGGAGTTGGTCCATATGACTGAAGAACGTGTGGTAAGAATAAACAATATAGAATTTGCGATGTTTTCGGATTCTAGTAATGTCGATATAGGTGTTCATCGAACTGTGCGTGATATAAAAGGGTTCGATGTTGATACGGGTGAACGTGTCTTTTTCCTTCGTCGCCGTTCTACATTCTTTGAAGAAGGTGTCCTCGGCGATGAACCATCTAGTTCATCTAGTTTCGACCTTCGTCAAGATGATGTTGATGTAATGTCATCTCGTATAGAATCTGCTGTTCGTGGTGAAGATGATGATGTTGCTCATGAAATATCAAACATGATATTTGATGATTTCTTTGAAGTAATATCTAATTCACTTCGTTTCTTTGGCACTCGTGATTAAAAAAAGATATCTATTTTAGATGTCTTTTTTTTTAATTGAAGCAAATGTATCAAATTAGAAAGATGATTATCATAAGATAGTCATCTTTTTTTTTATAAAACCTTAAATAAAACTTCCGTTCGCAAGCGTACTCAGTTTCTAGGTCAAACATGAATAATAAAAAAACTTACATTTAGGAGTGTGGTTAGAATGAGTAGAAATATTTTTGATTTGAGTGAATATCGAAATCCGGAGTTAAATGGTAAAAAAATGATTCCGGTTCATAAATGGGTACATGTTTCAAGCGAATATGAATTCGGATTAGGGTTGGATATTAATATCTATGCTATTGATGATTCTAAAGATGGCTTTATCCAAATGGTGGCATCTATGGATGATTTCCAACAGTGTTGTGAAACATTCGATATTGAATCTTCACCTAATTTATTCGGTAAAGACTTCTTTGTTGATTACATCGAAGTTTCAGCAGATAGCTCAAGTGATAGCTTTAACGTCAGTCTATTCTTGAAAAATGGAACTGTTAAAACAGCTTGTTTATACAACAATCATAATGGTTTTTATTACCATGATATTCAAGCTGCTATTGACACAGACGGTTCTCAATATTTTATATACGATAATTAATAAATAATTAGGAGTGATTAAAATGAAAATATCAGAAATTAAAAATATTATAGAAAATCAAATCAGAACGATCTCGGAATCTCCAGATGGTTCTGATGTATATTATGTGGGTGTACCACTTAAATGCAAATTCATGTCAATCGCTATTGAATTATCATTCGGGTATGTCTCTCGTATGGTCGTGATGATTAGCCGTGACAACACAAAACCATATCAAATGCAATTTGATTATGGTGATTATAAATCTTCTAGTGATTTCATGAACGACTATGTTATAGGAGATGTCAATGAAGACCATGTTAGAAAATTCTTAACAGCGGATAATAAAGGACTCGCTTTTATTAAATCACTTGATTTTGAGCCGGTTGAACTTTCATACGAGCAAGAACAAGCTCGTTTGTATAATGAAAGATATCAAGGAGAGATTAAAGATCCAGAGCTTAGCGTCGCACACGTTGTTGATTGTATTAAAACGAATGCATCTATTATTGCTAATACAATCACAGAGTTTGAATATGAAACACCTATTGCTCGTGATTTTTAAAGAGGATATGATAGTCCTCTTTTTTTATCCGCCTCAAAAATCTTAATCAATACCTCCAATGTTTGAGCCGTCATGTCATGGATTAAACCAAAAATGAAACCTCTGTTCGCAAGCGTACTCGGTTTCTAGATAAAACGTGAATAAAAAATTAAATTTAGGAGTGGTTTAAATGAACGAACAACAACAATTAATATTAACAGCAGGTTTAGTGAGAGGACGTCACGAGATGCCTGTAGATGGTTATCTCTTTGATGTAATAGAAAATGTCCTTGATTTTGACCAGATGCGTGAAGTTTTGGAACAACGTCTTCAAAACGTATCTGAGTTAAATCTGTACATTACAGGTTTAACAGCTGCTACAGTAGAGGTAATGAACTACTGTGTACGTCATCAGGTACGTCTTACTCTTTATCATTTTGATAGAGAGTCTGGTGAGTATGTCGCTCAAGCGACCGCTACTCGCCCTTAATCAAGAAAGGGTTGATGGTATTATGACATTACTATTAATAAAACCCATGATACTTACAGTGTTGTTTGTGACATATTTTTTAATGTTTGTATCAGGGGTTTCATTATCACTAAAGATTAAATATCACAATGTCAAATCGTTTATTACAGGTATGAGTTTAATCATATGTTCTGTGGTTCAAGCGATTGTCATAGCGATACTTATGGCTTAAAAAATATAAATTAAAAGGAGGCATTAACCATGAATCAATGGTTAACGAGAGAAATCAAAAAGTTAATGGAGGAAAAAAACCGTTCTATTACAGACATTGAAATTAGTGAAAGGTCTGTATACAATGGCTCTGTTCCAATTATTGAAGTTGAGTTCAGAGACGTTGAGACGGGTATTTTGTTTTCAGAAGATGTGATTGTAGATACCAAAAAAGATTCATTTGAACGTATCTTAAACAATGTCGATATGGAAATTGAGTCTTTCTTAAAACGAGAAGGGATAGCTTGATAGTTATCTCTTTTTTTGACAATTCACTGATTTACTAGTAGACTTATCAGTGATGAAAGGACATCGTTAAAACTTGAAACTTTTCTTAGACGTATGTGCTAAGGGTTGGTGAGCAACATAAAAACTCAAAACATGTTTTCCAAATAAACGCTTCTTTTGGAAGGTTGGCAAGCAACGTAAAAATCCTTATTGGAAGATAACATTAGCAGGTGTTATCTTCTTTTTTTATGTTTTAAAACCCTTAAATGAAACCTTCACCACTTCGTCCCGACTCAAAAATTAACCCTTTTTTGAGCCGGATCTCTACGTGTCTTCGGTTTTTAGTGTGAATCTAAATACTAAATTATAGGAGTGGTTAAAATGTTTAATAAAATCGATATTATTTCAAAAACCAATTATATTTTGAAAAAAGAATACGGTGTGACCTACGATTTCGTCACAGATATCGAGTTCACAAATCATGAATACGGATTCGTTATTATGAGTGATGATTCTACGTTCAAAATTAATACAGAACATATGAATCCAGACTTCATTGCTAAAACAATTTATGATTCAAATCGTTATCTGATTAATCACACGAATCATATGTTTGTCTTAGATATCAATGAATCGTTAGATGATTCCAACTTAATCGAGTGCATTATTGATATCTCACATGGTGATAATGCTCAATACAAAGTGTTCATGCAAAATGGAGACGAATTTATTATACCTTGGACTCACGGTGTGATTCCTAATAAAACTGATTTCAAAAACATTGTGAATAACTTCACATTGTCTCATTAATACATCAGGGTGGCTCAATGTAGTCACCTTTTTTTTATGTAGTCATCGATATAAACCCTAAATGAAACTTCCGTTCGCAAGCGTACTCAGTTTCTAGGTCAAATGTGAATAAAATTAATTAGGAGTGGTTAGAATGAGTAAAAATAACGAAATTAAAAATGAGGTATTATTAGAATTAAACGCGGTGCTTGCAGCAGATTACGGGATTTCAAAAAATGAAATTCTTGATATCGAACCTATCAACAACGGAGAAGGTTCTCGTCTTGTGATGACTGATGGACATACATTCGACGTGAATGCTGAAATGGAATCAATTAATCCAGATTTTGCTGGTCAATTGATTTATGACTCAAATCGTTATGATGTTAGTAAATCAAGTACTGTATTTATCAATAAAGTAAATGAGTTATTAAAAGAAGCTAATCATAACGTGTTCGTTGATGCTATCATCGATTATTCTGAACAAAATAACGATGATTTATATAAAATCTACATGGATAATGGTGATGAGGTTATGTTTGTCTGGAATCCATGGAATCATAGTGGTTGTCAAAAAGAACCCAATGAACATGTATTCATGGGAATTGTGAAAAATCAAACAACTAACTAATGATTTAATAGGTGACGATTATAGTCACCTATTTTTTTGTGGTCGATGAAACCGTCCCGACTCAAAAACCAACCCCTTTTTTGAGTCGGACCTTGATAGTAACCCTCGTTTTAATATCTTATTAATCATCGACACCCTAAATGAAACCTCCGTTTGCGAGCATACTCGGTTTCTAGTTTAAACGTGAATACTAAATATTAGGAGTGGATTTTTATGTATCGTAATTTAATCAATGAAGTGAATGGTATCTTGGATTCTCAGAAAGTGATCGACATCTTCAATCTAGAGGGGCGTTGTCATGTGGAGTTTGAAGATGGCTCTTTATGTGTCTTATCTGAAGATGTGCATTTCTTGGATGCTAAAGACATCGTCGAACATATCAACCGTTGTGTGTCTGTGAAGTCGTTCGACGATTTTGACATCCATGCACTTTAATTTATGCAGGTGGCTATCACAAGATAGTCGCCTTTTTTTATGTTTGTACTCTTTAAATCAAACCTCCGTGAAACTTAATCCGCCTCAAAACGAACCCCATGTTTTGAGTCGAGTCAGTTTATACTCGATTTCTAGTGTATACCTGAATAAATAAGTAGGAGTGAATAGTATGGTAACGGTTAATGAAACTGAAAAATTAGAAATGATGGATCAAGTGAACTGTGGTCTATATATTTTAGATATCACAGCTCAGCTCGTAGATGTTCAGGTGAATGACATTGGTGAATCGACATTTATTATGGAAGATGGAGCTCAGTTTACATTTACTAAGATGTTATTTGAACTGAATCCAATGAATGTGTCAAATATCATTGCAAGATCTGGTCGTTATTAATAATAAAATGAATGAGGGATAGCTATTTAGTTATCTCTTTTTTTTATGTGTGCCGGGACGAAGTAAACCCTAAATGAAACCTCCGTCAAACTTGACCACGTCTCAAAACGTAACCCGTGTTTTGAGACGGATCAGCTTGTACTCGGTTTCTAGGTTGTATGTGAATAAATATTTAGGAGTGGTTATGATGGATAGAAAAATTAGAAGAAATGATAAATTTGTTGGATTTTTAGGTTGTGAATTTAGTAATTTTTATAAATGCCAGTTTACCATTAATGGTGTGACGTTTAATTGTGTTGAGCAAGCATTTATGTATTGTAAAGCTAAATTGTTTGGTGATCATGAGATTGCTGAAGAGATTTTAAAAAGTGTTAACCCTGCTCAATGTAAAAAGTTGGGTAGAAAAGTTAAAGGCTTTAATGATAAAATTTGGGCAAATAAAAGAGAATTATATATGGAGAAATTGTTATTTGCCAAATTTAATAGTAATCCCCAATTGAAAAAGATGTTATTGGATACTGGGGATAGAATAATAGTTGAATGTGCACCATTTGATAAAATATGGGGTATTGGTAAAGATGTGGATGCATTTTTTGAAAGTGGTTGTAAAGGCATTAATGAAAATAATAATAAATTAGGTAATGCCTTAATGAAAGTGAGAGAGCAATTAAATAAGAGGTGACTATTTATGTAGTTGCCTCTTTTTTTGTGAGTGGTCGGATGAAGTAAACCTTAAATGAAACCTCCGGTACGTTGTTCCTCGGTTTTTAGTTTAAACATGAATAAAATAATTAATTAGGAGTGGTCATAATGTTAGTATTAGCAATGGGTATTGGAAGTTTATTTAGCATTCTCGGTTTAATTCTTGCTTTTAAATTTGACAAAGAAAGACGCAGCTATGTTAAAAATAATGTGCAAATCATTAATAATAGAGCTGCTGATATTGAAGATGAAAATGAAAAAGATGCATACATTAAACGTATGTATAAAAAATACGAAATTAGTAAGTTAGACTTATTAATTAATCGTTAATATATGCATTCATCCAACTAAAAGATGGATCGTTTTTTAGTTGGATTTTTTTATATTTTTTATTAGGAGGATTATTATGTTAGTTGATGATATTAATCGAATGTTAATGGAACAGTGTTTTGATGACAGAGTGGTATCCATTGACCATGAAAACAATATATCAAAGGTTCATATGGTGAACGGAACAATCATACCCATTCATTGGAGTGGAGATATTCCGTTAGATGCTTTCTCGTTTACAAGAGAGATTACAGATTATCTTATGTATTCGTGAATCAAACCTCCGTGAAACTTAATCCGGCTCAAAACGAACCCCATGTTTTGAGTCGGGATTTGTTTCTACTCGGTTTCTAGGTTTGATATGATTAAATAAAAAAAGGAGTGAACGTCAATGTTCGAAATTGTCAACGTTGATCACGAAAGAGTGGAATTCAAAACAGATAATGAAGCTGCTCTTCGTGTGATGTTAGAATCACAAGGGCACTTGAAAGAAAATGGTCAGCTTATCTTTAATGGTGATATTTGTATCGTCAAAAAGAACGGTGTACCATTTGTGCCAGCATCATTTTTAAGATAACTAAAAAAATAATTTAACATTTGAGGAGAGAGATTACCATGGCTAAAGATAAAGAAAAATATATAATGAAGACAGTTGAACATAATGACGGTTTAAAAGAACAATTAGACCGTAAGATGATGATGGCTGGTCTGAAAAAATCACACGAAGTAAAAGAGGTATTTGAGATTGATTTATCGACGTTATTTCTTTTAGAAAAGATAGACAATGAAGAAATATCATCGTTTGAATTTAATAAACCAGCTGAAGATGTTACTGATAAAGATTTAGATATTATTGTGACAAGCATTTCATAAAGAGGACTTTTTAGTTCTCTTTTTTTTTCTACCCCGGCTCAAAACCCTTAATTAAAACCTCCGTAAAAATCGTCCAGTTAATGATTCGAAGCAGCTCATTCTGGTGACGATTTTTACTCGGTTTTTTAGTTTTGACATGAATATTAAATAAAAAATATTAGGAGTGATCCAAATGTATAAAGAAAAAGGTTTAAATATTAAAATTAATGAAAAAAACTGTTTTTGATGAAAAAGATGACTATCAATTCATGATTCATAAAACGATTGAAGGTATCACTGAAGATGGCGTCACTGAACTTTTAATTGAAAGAGATCAATACGTTAATGAACTAGCAGATATCTCAAAAATTACATATGACAATATGAAAGATACTCGCCATGTATTCGGAGATATTGAAAGTGAATTTGACACGTTCTTTGATAAAGTTCAGGCGTATGAATTTTTCAATAGCTAATATAAGTCCGGCTCAAAAAAAATATTATTAAATTAAACATTAGGAGAGATTAATATGTTAACGAATATGCTTATGGAAAAAGGATTATTTATAAAAACAGACGAAAAAACTTTTTATAGAAATATAGACGCAGGTGTATCACATGGATCTATTATAAAAGTGGTTAAAGGTATCACAGCTGACAATGAAGCATTATTACATCTTGAGCAAATTGGATTATTCAACAAAGAAACTAGAGACTTCGATTATCATCATTTTGTTATTAGAGATGATTATCATTTCATAAAAGATAAACAAAACATCGAAAAAGAATTTGATAAACTTTTCTTTGAGTCACTCAATTATAGTTATAAATGTCTTGGTTAGTTTATATATGATCCCGTCTCAAAAAACCTTAAATGAAACCTCCGTTAAACATCATCCAACTCAAAACAAAACCCATTTTTGAGCCGGATGAGTTTGTACTCGGTTTCTAGTTTAGATATGAATAAAATAATAGGAGTGGTTGTTATGCTAACATTAAATTTAAATAAAGAGAACGAAATCAGAGAGGAAATCGTAGATGCTGCAATTGATAAATATGGTGAAGTGAGTTTTGCTATCACTGATATCTTTGCAGAAACAGATCGCACTGAATTTGTGATCAATCATATGGACACTGTGACTGTTTTTGATCACGTAAACAATTTAGATATCGATGAAGTTGTTGAAGGTATTGTGCATCGATAAGCTATAAATAGAGGTATGTATAATAGCGATATTATATGTACCTTCTTTTTTTTTATTTTGTTCACTAAATTATCTAAAAAGGAATGATTATAATGTTGTTGAAATTGTTATTTACTCTAGCTCTATTCGTATGTTTTATCTCATATTTATTTACAGTTATTTATGAAGTTATCTATTCAGTTGTTACTGATTTAACAAAAGCGGTAATGAAAAAATCAACTAAAAAATATTCAGAATCTAAATTAAATAAAGAGGTGATCCAAGATGCCAAAAGCTAAAGATAATCCATTTAGTTATGAATGGAACGGACTTTATTTAGATTGTAATCGTGAACTTATTGATGATGAATGTAAACATCAGTTTAGAATGTATTCATGCATTAAAGGATTTGATAATAATGATGAAGTTGTTCTTTTTATTGACCGTGATACAGTGCATGATGAAATCACAGGTGAATCAAAAACAACTTACGAAATTGGAACAGATCGTCTCAATCTTATCAATGAATCATCATTAA
>ERZ1029858.186-NODE-186-length-13422-cov-7.005611_pt1 | contig 13422 bp, 17 predicted proteins | sample MGYA00519237_ERZ1029858 | MGnify/ENA primary metagenome ERZ1029858 (study PRJEB33666, sample SAMEA4610919) | skin metagenome | biome: Human-associated habitat; feature: Malodor aspect; material: skin | place: Philippines | collected 2015-08 ...
CGGCGCGCTGCTGGAGCACTTCTGGGTCGGCTCCGTCTTCCTCATCAACGTGCCCATCGTCGTCCTCGCGCTCGTGCTCACCGTCGTGCTCGTCACGGCCCCAGACCGCACCAGCACGCAGCGCACGATCGAGGCCAACCAGGCCAAGGCGGCCCCCCGTTCTCCGAGCACGCCGATGATAACCGGATCTCTCGATACGATGATATGCATGGAGAAGCGGGCGCAGGGCGTGCGGGATTAGCGCGGCACGGCGCCTGCACGAACCGCGGGGTCAGGCGATGATAGCTGTTACGCGAATTTCGATACGCATGGTTGGAAGCCCCAGCGCTTCGATTCCCAACTGCGTCCAGATTGGAGCGCGGTCGGGCATGTAGTGCCGATACAGCTTGGCCATTGTTTCGTTGATCACGGGAGGGAATCCACCGACGTGATAGGAATTGACGTGGACGACATGCGGCCAGCGTGCTCCGGCGGTCGCGAGCGTCCGTTCCACGTTCTTGAACGCCTGCTCGATCTCTTCCTCAATCGACTCCGGAATGACGAGATCGTCGTTCCATCCGCCCTGTCCGGAGATCTCCACGCGGTCACCAATGCGCATTGCCTGAGAATAATGAAGCGCGTCATGCAGGCGCGTCCCGTATCCGGGGGTGATGAAGAATGAAGGTGTTGTCATGAGTTTGCCTTTGATGAGCCCGGTCAATGCGGCTGCAAGTGACCGTATGCATGCAGAAAGAGATGCAGGGCGTTCGGCACTAGCGCGCCGGCTGCGGTGGAGGGCTTTATTCCACGTCTTCTACGATGAGGTCCCGGCCGTTGAACTGCACGGTCTCCCCGGCTCGGGCACCCTCGATCGCTTCGAAGATCGGCGCCATCGTGGAAATGCCCATGAGCTCACGCCCCTGACAGGTAAACTTGCTCGTTGACACCGCGATCACAAAGTGGCGGCCGGACAGCTTGACGACAGCGCCTTCGTTGACGGCCAACTTGGGGCCGAAATCGATCGTCCTGAGCTTATCGAGTTTATCGGCATAGTCATGGAGCGTGTCATCGAGCGCTTCAGCGAAGTCGCTCGCGACCTCGGCCTGAGCTAGTTCGTCGTTTTCGATCGGTTCGCTCCGGTCGAGCCGAGCGGTAGAGACATAGTCCAGGTAGTTCTCACGAGCGCTGTGCAAGGCTGCGGTCTCCAGCGAGAGCATTGTTTGTCGGATGTGGTCCTTGTTCCAGTCCATAATCACCTCCTAATTTGCGATGTGTTTAAAGTTCAGCTTGCAGATATGTGGCGCCCGGAGGTTAGCCTTCCCCGGCTAGGCGACACCGCTATTCGTCGCTGATGACGTCTTCGCCCTGGTATGGAACTCGGATCAGCCGAGGATCTCGAATGATGCTCGTGACGAGCCAGACATATTCCTGCTCGGCTGTGTCGAAACCGAGGATGCTGAAGGCTTGGCCGAAAGGGCATGGTGGGAAGTCTGGAAATCCCTCGCGCAGAACGTAACGCTCGGGATCGCTGTGGAACTCGTTCTTGTAGACTTTCTGCAGTCCGTGCTTGCTCGGCACATCCTGGTCACCTGCCGGCGTTGTTTCCAAGGCGCTCAGACAGGTCGCGGGGACAGATTTCGTGGAACACGTCGAAGGCGTCGATCAACAGGCCCTTATGCTCTGTCGCAGGATCGGTGATCGCGTAGATGTTGGAGGCGTCTTCGCCGTCATCCCCGCTTTCGAGGCGCAACGCCGCGTCGACGCGAATGCCGCACGGATCGAGGGTCGATCCAAGTTCGAGATCGACGAGATTGCCGTCCTTGACGCGATATTCGCGGTCATAGCCCTTGGCGATGAACGACTGGACTGCTTCTAGAACGTCGGTCACTTGGGATGTCATGGACGCACCTTCATCTCGAGTTTGATTGAACGCGCTTCCGCGCAAGGCGCGCTGTGTCCCGTCGGATGACGGCTAATAATACGAGGGGCGGTGTTCATAGCCACTTGGCCTTCTTGAAGCGCACGAACAGGATAAGGCAGAACACCGCCATCAGCCCGAGCACGACGACGTATCCATATGGCGTGTCCAGTTCCGGCATGTGCTTGAAGTTCATGCCATATATTCCGGCGATCGCCGTCGGGACCGCCAAGATCGCCGCCCAGGCCGCGAGCTGGCGAGTGACCACACCGATCCTTTGCGCTTCCAGAAGGCTGCTGGCCTCGAAGACCGTGGACAGGACAAGCAGGAGGCCGTCGACCATGGACTGCACGCGGTGGACATGGTCCGCGACGTCGTGGAAATATGGTGTCATTTCGGCGCTGATGCAGGGAAAGTGGCCGCGAACGAGCTTTCGCACCAGCTCGGTCATAGCCCCGAGCGTGCGCTGGAACCGCGTGAGTTCGGACCTTAGTTCGAAGATTCGCGCCACCTCTTCTGGCCCGAGGAAGTCGTGCAGCGACCGTCGTTCCATGGCCAGGACGTCGTCCTCGATCATTTCGAAGATGGGCAGATACTGGTCGACCACGCGGTGCAGGATCGCATGCAGCACATAGTCGACACCCTTGCCGAACTGCGTCGGCGATGCCTCGAGTTGCGCCCGAAGTTTGCCCAGCGCTCCGGCGTTGCCGTGCCGCACGGTGATGAGGTGATTGTGACCGGTGAAGATCGCCATCTTGCCGTAGCTGATCCGGTCGCCGACCAGTTCGGCGGTCTGCGCGACGATGTATAGCTCATCGTTGTAGACTTCGAGCTTGGGCGGGCACAGCGGGTGCATCGCGTTGTCGATTGCCAGCGGATGCAGATTGTACGTCGTTTGGATCGCGCGAAGTTCGTCGTCGGTAGGCTCGCTGAGCGCGATCCAGCAGAAGCCCGAACGACTCTCGCCCAGTTCAATGCGCTCGTCGAGCGCGATTTCCCGGACTCGCTTGCCTTCGTTGTAATAATAAGCGGCGATGATGGTCATGCAGGCCTCGCAGGAATTCGCAGGCCACGCTGTACCGCGGGCCGCGCCAGCCCGCGCCCGACCCATGCCTGGACGTTAGGATAGCTGCTAAGGCCGAGGATGTCGCCAGCAGCGTAAAATTCAACCAGCGCATTCACCCAGCCAAACGTCGCAATGTCCGCGATCGAGTAATCATCGACAATCCATTCGCGGCCCTCCAGCCGGTGATCCAGGACCCCGAGAAGACGCCTGGATTCATCAACAAAGCGCTGCCGAGGTCGCTTGTCCTCATAGTCCTTGCCGGCAAATCGCAGGAAAAAGCCTAGCTGTCCGAAGGTCGGCCCAACGCCCGACACCTGAAAGAACACCCAGGCCAGAGTCTCGTACCGCTGGGCGGGTGTTGTTGAGATGAGCTGCCCCGTCTTGTCGGCCAGATAGATGAGGATCGCACCGGTTTCCCATATGCCAATGGGCTGGCCGTCAGGGCCAGCCGGATCGATGATCGCGGGTATGCGGCCGTTGGGATTCAACGACACGAACGCTGGATCCTTCGACTCGTTGTTCGAGATGTCGACGAAGTGGGGCTCATACGGCAGGCCAGTCTCCTCCAGCATCATCGAGACCTTGACGCCGTTGGGCGTGGGGGCCGCGTATAGTTGCAAGCGATCCGGATAAGATGCTGGCCAGCGCTGCGTGATGGGAAAGGAGGAGAGGTCTGTCATATCTGGATCCTGGCACTGCGACGGCGGCTGAATGGAATGATCTGCTTCAAGGCCGGGTTCGACGACCGCGTCGATTGACGCGGTCGTCGGAGGTTGCGAACCGGATCGGCGCGGCACTAACGGCAGCGAAGCCTATTCCGCTGCAGCCCCGGCCGCAGGGCTCACATCGCCGGCCTCATGCCGCTTTGGAAGAACCCAGTCGGGACGGACGAAGTGGCAGGTGTAGCCGCCCGGCCGCTTCTCCAGATAATCCTGGTGATCGGGCTCGGCCTCCCAGAACTCGCCGACCGGCTGGACCTCGGTCACCACTTTGCCATCCCACAGCCCCGAGGCATCCACATCGGCGATCGTATCCTCGGCGACGCGCTTCTGCTCCTCGTCGACATAATAGATGCCCGACCGGTAGGAGAGCCCACGATCATTGCCCTGGCGGTTCAGCGTCGTCGGATCGTGGATCTGGAAGAAGAATTCCAGGATGTGCCGGTAGCTCGTCACTGTCGGGTCGAAGACAATCTCGATCCCCTCGGCATGCGTGCCGTGATTACGATACGTGGCGTTCGGAATATCGCCGCCCGTGTAACCCACACGGGTCGAGATGATGCCGGGCCGCTTGCGGATCAGATCCTGCATGCCCCAGAAACATCCTCCTGCGAGAACAGCGCGCTGATGCATGTTAAGCCTCCTCTACTTGATCGAGATATTCACCGTATCCCTCGGACTCCATCTCGTCGCGCGGGATGAAGCGAAGGGACGCTGAGTTGATGCAGTACCGCAGACCGCCGCGGTCGGAAGGACCATCGGGGAACACATGGCCGAGATGACTGTCTGCGTGTACTGACCTGACCTCCGTCCGGACCATGCCGTGTGCGCTGTCCCGCACCTCGTTCACGTTTGCCGGAACGATCGGCTTGGTGAAGCTGGGCCAGCCAGTACCCGAATCGAACTTGTCCGTTGAAGCGAACAGCGGCTCTCCCGACACTATGTCGACGTAGATGCCAGGCTCCTTGTTGTCGTTGTGCTCACCCGTGAAGGGCCTTTCGGTCCCCGAATCCTGGGTAATCCGGCGTTGCTCGGGGGTCAGGCGGTCAACTGCTGCCTGTGACTTCTCAAACTTCATGATAGTCTCCAATAATTAATCTAGAGAGCTCGACACACTGTCATTTATCTTTGCAGTCATTGCGCCGACTATCGCAGTGCGCCCCAGATTTATCCAATACGCTGCGCGTATAGTTTCCATAGCGCCGAAGCTCTTCACGTCGTGATTCAGTTCCACTCATACCGGGCTGCCAGCTGCGCGATGTTCCGTATCTCGACCGTTGCCGTGGAGCCGGATACTGTCGCGATCACGACTTCGCGCTCCAAGACAAATCCGTCGATCGGCCGAGTGACGAGGCCTTGCACGGTCGGCGATCGTTCCGGAAGAATGCATATGGCGTGGCCGTCAGCGACGACCCGTTGCACCCAGTCCTCGCGATCTGATCGAAAGCGAGGTCGCATGAGCAAGTCCCGTCGCGCGAAGTGATCGAGGATCCGATCGCGAAACTCGCATTTCAGGCGATCGACGAAAGGAAACTCGAGCAGGTCTTCGCCGCGCACGATCTCGTTGGCAGCCAAGGGATGGTTTGCAGAACAGCCGAGCACGAAGCGCTCCCGAAATAGAGGATGCACATCCAGCTTGCGTTCCGGTCTTGTTTCACGCGGCATGATGCACGCGTGGTATTTTCCTGAAAGCACCTCCGATGTGTCCTCGTTCGACTGGAGCGAGTGCAGCTTGATTTCGATGGATGGCATCTCCGCCAATGCGCTCTCGAAGAATGCCGTAAATTCCTTTGGTCCGACGGTGGGCGCGACGGCGACATCCAGCACGCGGTGCCCCCCCATCGCCCAGTGCTCCGAGTGATTGCGAACGCTCTTCATCGCGACCACCATGCGCCGGAATTCTGCCTCGACGTCATGGCCAAGGCCAGTCAGGCGGCTGTTCTTCCCGTCGCGATAGATCAGCGGCCCGCCAAGCTCATCTTCCAAGCGGCGGATCGCGCGGGTCAGACTTGGCTGTGACACACCGCTCAAGCGAGCGGCCGCTGTGAAATTCAGCGTCTCGGCCAAGTTGATGAAATAGCTGACTTGATTGAGTTCCATAGTCCTTTGGCCCACGCGCCTGACTGATACCTCTTCCGTGAGACCGCCTTTGGAACGCAGGTCGCAGAAGTATGCTTGGCGCATATAATCATGATATAGGGGCTTGTCTATATGCGCCAGACATATAAATGATAGCCTGAGATGACGATTACCGGTTGGCGGTGCGCTCCGCTCAGCTCCGTCGAAGGTTCTGAGAGCGCAACCGCCAAGCCGCGTGCTGGAGGTTTGATGGACATGGCAGGAAGATCATTTACGTTTGTCAGTGGGGCTGGCTCTCCGCTGTCCGGGCACCTCGAACCGCCGGAAGGGACGCCGCGGGGCTGGGCGATCTTCGCCCACTGCTTCACGTGCGGGAAAGACAGTCGCGCCGCTGTTCACATCTCGCGCGCGCTGTCGCGTGCGGGCATCGGGGTCTTGAGGTTCGATTTCGCCGGGACCGGGATCGGCGGTGGGACGGGAGAACCTGTGAACTTCGCGTCGGACGTCGAGGACCTTCGGGCCGCCGCAAATGCGATGGCGGCGGCGGGCATGTCACCGTCCCTCCTCGTCGGGCACAGCCTGGGTGGCACCGCTGCGATCGTAGCCGCCGCCGACATGCCTGATATTGCGGCGGTAGCGACGATTGGTGCGCCGGCCGACCTTCAGCATATCTTGCGCCTCTTCGGACCGAATGATCTGGACACCATCGCGAGCGAGGGCGAGGCCTCGGTGGAGATTGCCGGTAGGCCCTTCCTCATTCGCCGAGGGTTCCTTGAGGCGGTTGAGGGGATCGACGTCGAGAAGGCCATTGCCTCCCTGCGACGGCCGGTGCTGGTCATGCACTCTCCGCTGGATCAGGTGGTCGGCATCGACCACGCGTCGCGCATCTTCGTCGCGTCCAGGCACCCTAAAAGCTTCATCTCGCTCGACAACGCGGATCACCTTCTCACCGACGTCGCGGACGCGAACTACGCCGCGGCCATGGTGGCGGTTTGGGCGAGCCGCTTTCTCCCACCACTCAGCGCGGATCTTCCGCAGATCGAGGTTGCGGAGGGCGTCGTCGCCACCGAAACTCTTGCAGGGACGTTCCAGCTCAAGGTCCGCAGCGGCGAGCACACTCTGTTCGCCGACGAGCCAGCATCGGTCGGTGGCCTCGGGACCGGACTATCTCCCTACGAACTCGTATCTGCCGGCCTCGCAGCCTGCACGGTGATGACGATGCGTCTCTATGCGAACCGCAAGGGCTTTCCGCTCGAACGGGCGAGCACGACCGTGCAGCACGAGAAGGTGCCGGACATGATGCCACCCGACCGGTTCACCCGCACCATTGTCCTCGATGGGCCGCTGAGTGATGATCAGCGCGCTCGGATCCTCGCGATCGCTGATCGGTGTCCCGTCGATCTGAGTCTCATCCGGGGTTCGGACGTGCAGACCGAGCTCTTGAGCGCCAGTCAGGCTGCGGATCCCGCGAGGCTGGCTTGACCGTGGCGCACACGGAGGAGGGCGAACGGACTGTGAGCCAATCGCCTACCGGCAATAGGGCGGCCGCGACAGAGCGAGCAATTCTCGCAGGCGGCTGCTTCTGGGGCATGGAGGATTTGCTGCGCCGAGCCAGGGGAGTCATTTCGACGCGTGTCGGTTACACAGGCGGAGAAATGCCTGATCCGACCTACGCGAGACATTACGGCCATGCGGAAGCAGTGGAAGTGACCTTCGACCCTTCCGTTCTCGCCTATCGCTCGCTCTTGGAACTCTTCTTCCAGATACATGACCCCACGACCTACGAGCAACAAGGCAGCGATGTCGGTCCGAGCTATCGATCGGCGATTTTCTACACCACCGAAGTGCAGAAGGAAGTCGCCCTCACAACCATCGCGGAAATCGAGGCATCAGGAAGCTGGCCTGGCCCGGTCGTGTCGGAGATCAACCCAGAAGAACCCTTTTGGGAGGCGGAGCCAGAGCACCAAGAATACCTGGTGCGCTATCCTGGGGGCTATAGCTGCCACTTCGTGCGCCCGACCTGGCGGTTGGACCGCTCAGACGAACGCCCAGCTGTAATACTTGACAGAAAGAGTTGATGATGACCGAAACCGTGACTAATCAGGCCGCCTGGCAGAAAGCGCCGGGGCAGCCACTGAGGATCGGTGTCACCGCTCTGCCGCATCTGGCGGCGAACGAGATATTGATCCGCAACGCGGCCATCGCGATCAACCCACTCGACTGGATTCTGCAGGACGTCGCGCTTTTGCCATGGCTCGACTATCCCGCGATTCTCGGCAGCGACGTCTCCGGTGAGGTCGCGGCGGTCGGTGGCGCGGTCGAGCGGTTCAAGGTCGGCGATCGAGTCATCGGACAGGCGGTCGGGACAACCGTAAATCAACCTGCGCAGGGTGCGTTCCAGCACCACACGATCGTGCTGGACCACATGGCGGCGCCGATCCCCAACAACATTGCCTTCGCTGATGCGGCAGTCCTCCCGCTTGGCCTTGGCACCGCCGCAAGCGGGCTCTACGGACGGACACAGTTGGCTCTCGCGCCACCGTTACACTCGCCGACCGCGCGTCCAGAGGTCGTTCTGGTCTGGGGTGGATCGTCGAGCGTTGGCTGCAACGCCATCCAGCTCGCGGTGGCGTCGGGCTACAGGTGCGTCGCCACCGCTTCGGCGCGCAACGTCGGCCTGTTGAAGGAGCTGGGTGCAAGCGAGGTTCTTGACCACTCGAGTCCAGCCATCGTGGAAGACGTGATTGAGGCAATGCGCGGGCGCAGTCTCGCTGGAACGCTTCACGCGACCGGTCACATGAAAGACTGTTTTGCCGTAGTTGCGAGATGCGAGGGCTCGCGCCGGGTGGCAGCGACGCTGGCCCCGCCCGACGAGCGTTCATTTGGAGTCGAGGCGACGCACATCTCCGGGACGAGCCTCAAGGATGACGAGGTTGGTCCAATGATCTACCGCGAATTCCTGCCGCAGGCTCTCGCGGCGCGCACGTTCGTCCCCGCCCCTCCGGCGAAGATCGTGGGCCAGGGCCTTGAAATGCTCCAGGCTGCCTTGGAAGCCCTGAAGGCGGGTGTATCCGCAGCGAAAATCGTCGTTACCCTGCCTTGAGTGACCAGCCAGGCGGTTTTTCGCGTTCGCAGTCTGAGGTGGCCCGCACTTTGCCGATTGGGAAGCTCTACCGGGAAAACGCGTGTGGGACGCGCGCTGCGCTCCTGCCGGAGCATGCGTTCCCGAAACCTGTTCCCGACTGCTTTTCCCCGAAACTACCTATCGGACATAGAGAAATGGGAATGCAGCGAGTGGTTTGAACGGCCGCTTCCGAAACCGCGTTCCGATCAATTGAGCGGCTAAAAGTGGGGCGATCACCGACATATTAGAATGAGACCGCCATGCCCGATCGGCCGGCTTGACGCGTAGCCAAAAGAATGCGGCTGATGGTAGGCTCGCTGACATTATGAAGCCCCGCCATCTGAGCAGCGTTGAGCTGCCGCAATTGCGAGTCTCCTACGCGTCGTCGTTCTTCTCGCGGTCCACACCTCGCTCATGCAATTCGGCATCGACGGGGCAGTTCGTGCAGCCCTCGTAGCAGCACAAGCGGCAGATGCGGTATGACTGCTCGAGGTTTTCCAAGCGATTTCGGAGAACGCGTTCAGCGATGTCCGATAAGGTTTTCAGTTCGTCTGGATTAAGGATCGATAGCCCTTCGGCAATCACTTGATCGCGCGAGGCCAGGACCTCGTCGCTCGCGACCTTGCCAGTTGGAGTAAGATAGAGGGATCGCGCGCGCCCGTCTGTCGAATGCTCCCTACGCTCGATCAATCCCTCGCTTACCAATCTATCCACCAGGCGAACAGTTCCAGCATGTGAAAGGCCCACCCCGATCGCAAGCATACGGATCGAGAGCCCGGGCTTGTGCGCGAGCAACGCCAGCGCTGAGGCGGCGGGTCCAGCTTCCGGCGCCCGCGATGAACTAGCGCGAACGATGTCGTCGCTGATCATGAGTGCGAACGCCCCGAAAATGTTTCGATCTCGAGGTCCACCCATTGCCACATCTATATGTGCGCGGAGCATAGACAGCAAGCCATACCGTGGTCCTCTTCCTCCGCGCGGCTTGTGGAAAATGTCCTGTTTTAAAAGGGTTTCGGAGGATTTCGACTGATCGAGCGCGCCGAAAAAAACGGGTCCGGCTCGTTAAGGCAGCGGAACCGTTGATACCTGGCGGCTATAGGGCAAGCCTTTTCGCTCGGAATCGCCGTAGGTCGCGCCCGAGAATCACTCCGCGTCAGCGCTGTCATCCAGGCCGCGCAGGTGCAGATCAGCGAGACCTAGCTTGCCCCCGGCGTCGCACTTCCATCGTGTCACCGCGCGCGATCACGATTGTATCAATCCCATTGAGGAACAGTCCGTGCTCCACGACGTCGGGGATTGCGGCGATCGCTGCTACGATTTCGGTGGGCATGGTTATCTCGTCCAGGGCCGCGTCCATCCGTACAGGCTGGACGTTTGCCAACGGGCTATAGGCCCACCCGGAGCGCCAGCCCCATCAAGTCAAAATCCCGCAAAGGTCGCGCGTTTGCTGGGTAAAGGCATCGCCGATGAGGATGGCTTCGTGAGGCAGCGAAGCGCGAACCAGCCGCTCGACATATCTCGCTTATTAGTATATGCGTCGCGCATATACTGCAACGCCTGCCCGAAGCACGTAGACGACGTTCGTGACGTTCCCACGGGACCACTGTTGAGGAATTTTAGATGAGCATTTTCGACCGTTATGAATTTCTTGTCCCCGAGCACGGTCGGAGGGATCTTGGCCTGCTTAGATGGGCTCTCGTGATCGTATTTCTGTGGTTCGGCGCGATGAAGTTCACAGCGTACGAGGCCTATGGTATCGCCCCGTTTATCGAACACAGCCCGATCATGAATTGGCTCGGCATGTTCGGGACGCAGGGGCAAAGCTATTTCATCGGCGTTATCGAGTTATCGACCGGTCTCGTTCTGATCCTTGGTGCATTTCGTCCACTCTTCTCTGCGCTAGGCGCACTAATGTCAGCAGCGACCTATCTGATCACGCTGACCTTTTTCATCACCACTCCAGGTGTCGCGGAGCAGACTGCCGGCGGCTTTCCTGCGATTTCGGCTGCACCAGGGCAGTTTCTACTGAAGGACGCAGTTCTGCTAGCGGCGTCCCTCGTGCTGCTGCGTGCTTCGGTCCGCCACAGAGGGGCGCTTGTGCCCTCGTGACTGTGGTCCTCTCGTGACGGCGGCGTGCAAATCCTGCAGAACCTCCGCGGGGCATGGATGCTCCGTCGCGATATCGAGCCCGGAGGCGCTCAGCTGCATGGCGACGCGGTCTTCGCCCGTTTCGGCGAAGGCGCGCTCGCTTATCGAGAGAGCGGCATTCTCACACTGGCAGATGGCAGAGTATTCTCCGCGTGCCGGCAGTATCGCTATCGCTTGAGCGAGGACAGTGTTGTCGTCGAGTTCGCAGACGGACCTCATATCGGGACGCAGTTCCTCAGCTTGAGTTTCTCGCGGACGGATACCGGGTTGGAAGCGAGTGGCGTCTATGCCTGCGGAGACGACACCTACCATGCAACCTACAGGATTCTGGGGCCGGCGGCCTTTGAAGTGGTCATCATGGTCCAAGGGCCTGCAAAGGCATACGAGCTAGTCAGCCGATATTCCCGGTCGGGATAAATGCTCATGTCAGGAGGGCAAGTCCTCTGTTGCCCTTATCATGGCCGTGAAAGGCAGCGCCGGAATAACTTACCACGCGCTGCAAATCCGAAGACGATTGTCGTCGTCATCAGAAGGTAGGCGACTATCCCACCAGGTGAAAGAGTCGGAACCGCTGCGAGGATCAACCCATCATTCCCGCCGGGTATGAGCGCGATGCCGATACCCATCAATGTGCCGCCGACGATAGATCGCAGAATGCCATTGGCTGTCGGCAGTTGGAGACGCAGATTGCCTTGGCGAAAGGAGGCGGTTAGGGCGCCTGCGATCGAAGAGATCACCGCAGTGAGCGCGACCTCGCCGGCCGGCGACATTCTGAGAGGAAGGGCGCGTTGAATCACGTCTGCGAAGGTCCAGGCCGGCGAGAGTGCATATAGAAGTCCGCCAGTGATACCGAGTCCAATCATCGAAGCGCCGAACGACCAACCCGGCTTTGTTCGCAGAACGCTCTTCGTGGAAACGAAAACGAGTGCCAGCACGAGCACAACTAGGAAGGCTAGGAGAGTAACGAGGCCTGTTGCGCTCGGTTTGGAGATTAAGCTTGGCCATGTTGAATCGTAGCCGAACCTGCCATGGTCGGCAACCAAGATACCAATCGTTAATCCCAAGGGTAGAGCTAGAAGTCGCATCTCCCCATCCCCAAGCCGCGCCAGCGATCCGAGCAGGCATGTGTCATTAATGAGTGCGCCGAGGCCGAAGGCGATGGCGCCGATGAGCAGGAGGAAATTGATGCTGGTCGAGGGTGCGAGTGTTGCGCCCAGTGTTCCCGTCCAGACTATCGGGACCGCAACCAGGCCTGCCGCTGCCGACGCTGCGAGAAATCCGACGAACATTTTCGGCGGCTGTCTTCTGTGTAACTCATGAGCGGCCACCACTAAACAGGTTCCGCCTTGGTTCGCCGCATATCCGAACCCGAAGGCAAGTACGCATAGAAGAAGTTCGAGCGCAAACGATCCCATTATTTCAAGCCTGCCTGATCATATCGTCAGCCTTCTGATGCGACGTTCCAGCGTGGCGAGCGCCCCGGCTTAGCTTTACCACGGGAAGGCGCGATCCTGCTGTAGCCGCACAGATGGCAAAGGCTGACCGAGCCATCTTTGTCGAAGCCGTTTGCCACAAGGAGCCGCTCCGACAGCATGCCTAGAATGTCGAGGTCATTGGGCGACAGGGGCGAAATACATTCGGAGATCACCTGCTCCCGTGCCTTGAGCAAGGCGTCCGTTATCTTCTTCCCCGAATTGGTGAGGTGAATGAAGCGCGCCCGCCTGTCGGTGATTTGTCTTCGTCGTTCCACCAACTGTTCGCGCTCGAGCCTATCGATCAATCGCACCGTCCCGGCATGAGAAAGCCCGATCGAGGTAGCCAAAACGCTGATCGGCAGTCCGGGCTCCATGCTGAGTAACACCATCACGGCGGTCCCCGGGCCGCTTGGTGAAAACGAGGCCGAGACACTGGCGATGCTGTCTGCAACCGCCAACGCGAGTGCACCTAAATGGTACTTGGCGACCTCAGGCTCCATACCGCAAGAATATATGCTTCGCGCATAGACTTCAAGCGTGTGAAAATGTATGACCGCCGCATGCATCTATGACAGATTCGGACATGGTCATGCTCATTGAGGGGCTCAGCTCGGATTCCACATCTGAGATCAACGGACGTGCTCGTTCCCCAGGCGCTAGCGGGGGTGGGCTCGATGAAAGTGGACGTGCATGGGTGCCGCTCACCGGGCGCAGGCGGTTCGCCGATGAGACCGCCGGTATGATCGGACGGGTCTCATGCCCGACCTGACTCTTGATCTCCGATACCTGAAGTACGCCGTTCAGGTCGCCGAGGCCGGCAGCTTCCGCCGAGCGGCGGAGCGCCTATCGATATCGCAATCCACCGTCAGCCGACGTGTGCAGCTGTTTGAGCGCCAACTTGGCTTTTCTCTCTT
>ERZ1029858.188-NODE-188-length-13032-cov-561.870617_pt1 | contig 13032 bp, 18 predicted proteins | sample MGYA00519237_ERZ1029858 | MGnify/ENA primary metagenome ERZ1029858 (study PRJEB33666, sample SAMEA4610919) | skin metagenome | biome: Human-associated habitat; feature: Malodor aspect; material: skin | place: Philippines | collected 2015-08 ...
CGTCTCTTGAAACTGGTCGAAGAGAAGGCAAAAATGCTGATAAAAAGAAACGGAGGAAAGGTAAAAAGGCTGAGAAACTCCCGACTCTAAGCCCGAAAAAGAAAAGAGATAAACACCTTCCCACACCTAAACGACCGAAACAAAAAACTCGCAAAGGAATGTGGAAGCAAAAAGTTAAACCAGAACGACTCGCACAGTCGAATAAGAAAGACAATACCGGATACGACATAGCCGTTCGTAGTCTGGGTACAGATAGTGTTGTGAAACCGCAGCACACTGTACGTCATGAGAACAACAAAATAAAAAAGTCACATACGAAAACTAACACAAAGTTAGCCAAAGTATAACGATTTTTTTAACGGTTATTCTTTTCTTTTTGTCGTGTGATTCAGTGTACTCAAAGAATTGCTCGGCTTCAAGCATTTATCACGCGTCAGAATAGAGGTGAGCATGTTATTTTGAAAAGTCATTGCAACTATCCTATACTTGCTCTAATTGGAAGATTGGCAGAGTGGACAAATGCGCCGGTCTCGAAAACCGGAGGGAGAATATCCCGCGTGGGTTCGAATCCCACATCTTCCGCCGCTTGACAATAGCTCAGTACGTGATACTGTAGTAGACATGGACACTTTCACATACCTCCTTGAACAGGAAAATCTGAACCTCCGAATCTACCACGTGCACACACGGGAAATACCTCGAACTCTCATCAATAGGATCCATAAAAATTCTGAAACCTGCACTAAAAAGACACTCATTGCGGAAGGAAAAGTGCCCGACTATTACACGCGTAAGTATCCTCACGACATTTACATCCGCCTCGTCGAGAATGAATTCACCCGCCTAGATTTTATTTCTCTACTCCGTAACCAAAAACTTTACACGAATAAGCAATACACCGAATCCATGCAACAACTCTTTGATGCAGTTCTCACCGACAAAGAAAAGGAACTCTGAATTGCCTCTATGCACTAAGCATCAAAAAACATGGAACAGACCTCGGAAACCTTTCTACGAAACATAGATTGGCAATTTCTTGCACTAGACTTGAAAACACTTGTTCAGGTACAATGAAAAACAACCCAAAGAAAGGAACTCACATGGATAACACACAGGCTATCAAATGGGCAAAATTTGCACGAGAAAATCACAACACGGAAGACCTCAACATCAGGGATATCGTGGATTTTTTGCTCGCAGATGATAATGGTCGAGAAAAGCTAAAAGATAATACTCTTATAAGTGTTGAAAGTATTCTACGAGCCGATGACTACTATCAGGATGATGTACAAAATGCAGCTCGTTTCATTAAGTCGCTGAACTAAAACACAAAAGAATCGACCCGTCTCACCTATCAAAGGAAAATTTATGGAATCTGCAAAAACTCCCGAATATATCACTCACGATTACGCTTACCAAGTCATCGACGCATATCGTCACTTCCGGCGAACCCTCCCTGAACAAAACTCTAGTCGAGAAGAGTATCTTGTTGAAGTTTTGTCTCCAGTGATGGGAGATGATATTCAAGTATCTTTGCTTGAGAAGTACCAGCCAATTGAGGTGCATTCTCTAGAGAACACTATCTATTTCGATGATTACAGCTTAAATATTTATGTTCAAGTTGAGCATTTTTACCGTTTCGCTGTAATTGAGATTGTCCTTAAGGATACTTCCAACCAAGATAAGGTTGTGCACGAGATAAAGTATGATCGCATGACACTCGATAATATTGTAGACGCTAGTGATGAAGAATATGAATCGACCAAAGATTACGTATTCAACGAAAAATTGCCCCGTTGGTATGGTTAGCGAAAATAGTTTGATTTAATCCCCCCCCCACAAACCCTTTCCACGATGAAGGAGAGGGTTTGAAAAATTTTACGAGACAGACCAAGATTTTCCTAGCTAAGATAATCCGTTTGATAACGTATGGAAAATGAAACACGCTAAAGACGGTTACGGATGTCAAAGGCACACATAGCTAAAGAAGATATAGTCAGAACGGCAAAGAATTTAGAAGGAAAATCGTTCAAAGATATCAATCCTAACTGTGATTTCATCTATCTTGGAAATGAATAAAGTAGACTAAGCTGAATCTTGTTGTATCAATGAAAGGGATATAGTGAAAGTATTTTCAATGTTTGATGGGGTTGGGGGCTTTCCTCTTGGTTTAAGCAACGTGGGTCAAAATGTGTTCGAAATTGCCTACATTAACCAATTTGAACCTTCAACAAAATCACAAGAAGCATACGATGTCGGATGCTACCGTTTCCCGGATGCAATTCACATACCGGAAGACGTAGAAAAGATACCAGATACAACTTTCGAAAAAATGAAACTAGATGGTGTCAACACGATTGTCGGCGGGTTTCCTTGCCAAGATTATTCAGTCGCCCGCAGTAAAACAAACGAATTGGGAATACAGGGCAAAAAAGGGAGTGCTCTTTTGGCAAATTGTTCGTGCGGTTAAAGTCATTGAACCAAAGTACGTTTTACTTGAAAATGTTGACCGTTTATTGAAAGCCCCATCTAAAAATAAAGGAAGAGATTTTGCAATCATGCTGTCTTCCTTCAATGAGCTGGGGCACTGCGTTGAATGGAAAGTAATTAATGCGGCCGATTATGGATTTCCTCAAAAAAGAAAAAGGGTTTTCATTGTCGCTTATAAATCTCAATCTAACGATGAGGATTTAGAAAAAAGAGTTAAGGAAAACAGCCTGTTTTCTCACGAGTTCCCTTCTGTGCAGACGGATCTTAAGAAAACGAGAATGGGGCTTCTGGGGGAAAGCATAGTAGAAACATCTGAAACGTATAGTAATGGAAGTTTCTACAACAGTGGAATCATGGAAAATGGAAAGTATTACACTACGGATATGGAATCTATTTGGTCTGGTCAAATGTCTACGTTAGGAGACGTAATACAGCCGTTAGAAGATATTGATGATTCGTTGTTTCTTACGCCAGAGCAAGAAGAGAAATTTAAGTATCTAAGAGGAGGGAAAAAGATAGTCAGAAAATCTAAAACTGGTCACGAATACATATATGCAGAAGGGGCGATGTCTCCATATGATGTTTTAGAAAAGCCTTCAAGGACAATTCTTACATCAGAGGGGACAACAAACAGGTCTACACATATTCTGAAGCAAAATGGTCGGCTTCGTTTTCTTACCGAAATAGAGGCGGAACGGCTTCAAGATTTTCCTGATGATTGGACTCGATTTAGAGTAGATGAAAAGACGGGCGAAATTGTCGAGGTGTCGCGTCGAAAAAGACTGTTTTTCATGGGTAATGCTTTGGTAGTTGGTGTTGTTACTATGATTGGTAACTGCATTGTGTTGCTAGATGAAGATGAGCAAAGTTAACTTAGAGCAATGGATTGTACTTAGCACTCCGATTTACACATAATAAAACCTCCCTTTATTTTTGAAAAGGAGAGGTTGTTAGCTTTTAAGAGGCAACTTGCTTCATAATTTCACTTGCTTCTAGAATATCTTCCATGTTGTAATTGATGTACTCAAGTGCGTATTCTTCACTATAATTTTCTGCCAAGTAGTCCAGATCGGGAATTGTAGCCTTGTAGAGTGTGATCATGTCTTCATTCGGAGTTGCTTCGTCTAGTGCGTCTTGGAATAGGTCGTCTACATCGTCTTCATCAAAAGTGTACATGTGATACGAGCCACTAAGACACTCGTCAACTTCAATTATGTATACTGTGCTTTCAGGATAATTAGATTGCATGTTTTCCTCTATTTCAAGTTCTCTAGAATTGTTTCAATCTCGCCTGGACGTAGCACATAGAGCCCGCCTCGATCAGATATGAAAGCACCCCATGAAGTCTTTGCATACGTGTTAGCAGTAACCGTGTCATCAAATCCGAGCACATTATCGACCATCATTTCAACAACGTCGATGGCTTCTGAACATACGCCGTCAAACTGTAGGTTGTAACGTATATCACTTGCAGATTTGCGGAAGGTTTCAGCCATTTCTTTTGTCAATTCCCAGGTTGATACTGGCGTAAGTTCCTCAATAGTAAGTCCGTTACTGCCTGCAAGTTGAAGGAGAGCATCCGCATCGGAACGCGGAATTACATTGTCATACTCGGGATCAAACAATGCAAGGGGGAGATTGTCATTGTCATTGGCGTAGCGAAGAATTCCTTCTCCTCCTTGGGGCAAATCGATTTCATTGAGAAGATCAATAATATTCGAGTCGGAAGTTCGTGAAGTTGCGTTATCTAGCTCCCCGGAGCGGATTATGAAGTGTTTAACCATGTTTTGCCTTTCAGTTCTAAGTTTCTATGTTTCTTTCAATGATACACATGCAAGGTTGAAAAAACTAGAAAAACACAATTCGAATCCTGAGCAATACGGTCTACTTATCCCGTTTCTCAAAGATGGTTTCGATGACCATCAGGAAACAGAGCAAGAGGTCATTGATGTATTTGGGTGGTCTGTGTTTAGTTGCCTTAAGTAGATCCTTAAAGGTAAGATGCTTGGATCAGCTAGACCTATTAGTCGTTCTCTATACAATATTTCAAGTCGTACAATGCATTTAAAAAAGCCCTGTCATATGGGTCGGTAACATTATCCACATTCCCGAATTCTTTTGTAAGACACTCAATTTCGTTATCTAGCTCGTTAGTTATTTCCTTATAGCATCGTTCTTCAATGTTGTCAGGGTTTTCTTCATACATTTTCTGAAATTCACAGTAAGCATCATAAATGATGTTTCCTTTTCTTGATACGGCTCCTACATGATAAGCAACATCGGGAATTCCTCGTTCTTCTGCTTCCATTTCTGCGATATCATCAAGTATTTCTTCAATGTTTTTCATAAATGTTTCATATGAATAAAGGTTTTGCATTTTGTGCTCCTATGGAAATTTGGTCATTGCATAGAAGTATACGTGGTTTGTTGCTAGGATGGAAACCGTATTGTTTTTTGAAAAAGAAAGGTTAGTTTGTATGTCGTACAATTTTGAGTTGCCTTATGTGCATCCTGCTGAATTTAATAAAGAAAAAATAGCTATTACTTTCCAAAAAGGGGAAAATGATTACCAAGAGTTATCTTTTGATAGAACAGATTGGGACAGGCTCCCTGATAATTACACTATAGAAGATGATAGGTTTGAACCCGAGAATCTTCGTGCTCTTACTATTGTGTACTATGAATCCGAGGATGGTACCAATACGTATTCTCAAACATTGCGTATTCCTCCTGCTTGTGTGGAAGAATTTGAGCGTATTGTTCACGAGACCGATTTCGATAGTGTTGTTGGATAAGTTTGGAGGTATTGAATATGTCTGTCCCTGATTTTGCTCTTCGCCGTCTTGATGATTTTGACGATGGTATTTACGGATGGGAGGAGTTAGAAGACGCTCAAATAAATGGTGGTACTGTTTTCAAGTCCTGGTCAAAAGAAATTGAGGGCACTCGCGTTATTCGCACAGTGTATGTTGACCTTGATGATATGTCTGCTGATGTTGAGTATTCGTCTATGTACTCGGAGCTTGCGGCGAATCTTATCCCTGAAGAGTATCCATTTTTTGTTTTGACTTCAAAGGGTGCTTTGCATCCTGCTTTTGAAATTGTGCAGGAAGATGATCAGGTGCCTGTAGTTGAGTATAAGGTCAGTGAGTCTGATGTGCATGAATTCCAGGTCATGGAACTGCCGTGGATTTCTTATGTGATGAGCACTGTTTTTGATAGGTTTGAGCCTATTGGCTAGTAGGAGGGTAGAAAAAAGCACCTGGTACGAGTTTGTACTGGGTGCTTTTGTGTTAGCTTATGTATTCTGCGAAAGCGGCATCAACGGCTTCTTGTTCTGCTTTCATGAGGTTTGCCCGTGTAAGTGGTACTGGTTCGTAGAGGAGTTCCCACCCGAGTTCGCTAAGGAGCTTGTCGCCTTTTTTACCGTTGCAGGTTGTGCATGCGGTGATGACGTTGTCCCATGTTTCTGCTCCGCCGAGGCATTTTGGTACGATGTGGTCGATGGTGTCGCCCTTTTTACCGCAGTATGCACAGATCCATTCGTCTCGTTCGTGTACGAGTGTTTTCGGAAGTGCGTGTGATGGGTTTCGTCGTTCGATTGGTTCGTAGTGGTTTGTGTGGTCTTTGACGTAGTTTGTGAGCATGATGATTTCTGGCATCATGATTTCTACGCTGGGGGAGCGGACGATGTTTTCTGTGTCTTTGATTGAGATGGCTTTTCCTGAAAAGAGTAGGCAGATGGCTCTGTCCCATGGGATGGTTGCCATGACTTGTGCGGTTGTGTTGCAGAGGATGACTCTGTTTTTCTTGCTCATTGTTTCTTTCCTTTTCAGGTTGGTGTTTTACCAAGGGTTAAGTATGCTAGGTTTTTGTGTGTTTTGCAAGTTGCCTGCTTGGTGTGGGGTTGTTGGTGTGTTATTCAATATTATGATTTGACAAACTAACGAAAGAAAACTAGTGTAATACTTGTTCGTAGCACAGACACAAAAGGACCCCTCATGAATATCAAAACCAAACTCGTAGCCATCGCAACCGCAATGGCGACCCTTATCACGCCTCTTGCGAGCACCCCAGCACACGCAGCCCCAGCAAACAACATGGTCGTATTCGGAGACTCCTTTGCGGCTAACCCCAAAATTAAAGGAGACACCTCACGAATGGTCTGGACAGAAGGATGCATCCAAGCACCCGACAACTGGCCACGACTCGTATCCCAGAAAACTGGCATTCCAGTAGCGGACTACTCCTGCAACGGTCGAACCTCACGCACTATGCTCCATCGTGTAGACCAAGCAATCGCATCAGGGGCACTTAACCCATCTACCAGTATCGTTGCAATCTCAGTAGGGGCAAACAACTATTGGAAACCAGGCATGGAAGACGGTGTCAATGTATTCAACTACAACGATGTAACCAAAAACTACATTTCCGACATTGAAGAAGCAGCACGACGTATCCGATCCGTAGCACCACACACACGCATCATCATGCCAGGAATGCTTTCCATTTCAGAACCGCAAGGGCTCAACGGAGTATGTCTTGTTGTTCTAAAAAACCAGCCCCAGCTAAGCAGTCAGACAATCAATCTTCCAGATTTCCACCTCGGTCTCCCCATGCCGTTTATCCAGAACATAGAAAAGAACTTGAAATATAATCAGTGGGAATCGGCAAACCGAATTGGTGCTGAGTTTATTGACATTAAAGAAATGTCAAAGAACAACAATACCTGTGCCAAGGGGCCGAATCGATTTGTTTCCTCATTCATGGATGATGTAACGGTAGATTACAACATGATTTTTCACCCATCTCGGGCGGGTTCAGAATTTGTTGCTAATCGTGTTGCAGAACGTATCTAGCAATAACCTCCTCACTTCAATAGACAGTGAGGAGGCATAAACTATTTTGCCTAAATATCATGAGACTGTGGATAATTTCCAGCCCCATTTTGAGTATCAATATCTAGAGGCATAATCATCCATGCAAAAAGATACGCAAAAGCACCGGGGAAAAATCCGGTGAACATAATTGTAGCGAATACGAAAATCCTAAGCATTGTGGAATCAATACCGAAGTATTGTGCAAATCCTCCGCACACGCCTCCTAATTGTTTATCCCAAGATGATCTAGTGAGTTGTTTTTGTGGCTGTTGATAGGGAAGTTGTGTCATGTTCTACCTGTCTTTCTATAGTTGGTCTATACAACCATTGTACTCTTTTCCCTTAGTGATACTCTTAATACAAGTCATCAAAACTACCAAGGATACGAAATGGCAAATCAAGACTATCTAGAATGTATTAACTGCGGTGAAATAAACGCTGCAAACAAAATGTACGGAAACCTATGCTTCGAATGTGCTCAGCTTCATAACTTTGCGGAATGTGAAAGCTGTGGAGACATCGTAGTTGACCCAGGCGGCGTTCCAGTGCTATGCGACGATTGTGGCTATTCTGTTTCTCTAGGATAACTTAAGGCACAAGAAAAACCCTCCCTGAGACTTGAACGGGAGGGCTACAATTTTCTAGGGCGTATCTCCATACGATAGTGGCTTTCTATGCCCTGACTTAGATACTGTTCTTGTTTCCTTTGCTTTCCGAAGTTGCCTTCGCAGCTTGTCAGCTACTTCATCAATTGCTTGCTCGAAAGATGATGCTCTTGCAGTCGCACTATATGTTTCTCGTGTTCCTTGAGTATTTACATCAATTTTGTGACTATCTGAACCTCTTGATGGATTGTTGCTCGATGTGAATACCACCTCAGTTGCAGTAGCGGTGGGGTCGAGTTTGAGTACCGTTTCGAGTTTCTTTGTTGCAAGAGCTTTAAAATCCTCGCTTAGTTGCTCATCTGATCGATTGGTGAAAATGATATCCGTCATGATAACGTTTCCTTTCTTTTGTTATTCATCGGAATCAACTCCAGTATACAGGAACATATGTTATGTTTCATAATCACATTAAATAGTGCCACACATTACATTTATTGTCGAAACGGTTTCACATCCCCTACTTCCCACCACCGGCAACACGCTATACTGCTAACCAGTACGGAAGGAAAACCCATGACACAAAACACAGATGCAACCTTTGGAGAGTAGCAATTGGACAAAGAAACTTAACACCTTACATCAAAATCACACCAACCAAAACGGAAGCCTAGACAGCACACCTTAACCCAAGGAAACAACATGCCACCTCGCCAACGACGAACAAACATCACCCACGAACAAATAACACAGAAAGAAGCATCTACGAAAAATAGAAAACGAATCATTACCACAATTCTTGTCACAATCATCGCAGTCATCTCCATAGGTGCGGCTCTTGTTGTAGGTGCAAAAACATTCCTTGACGCAGCCCAATCATCAAGCACAGTTGAGCTTGATACCCACGTCAACGACCAATTTGTGCAAGACTCACCTAACCAACAACAAGCTCCTCAAACATCAGGTCCCGCAGACGGAGCAACAGATTACTTACTTGTAGGAGCAGACTCACGGGTAGACATGCAAGGAAAACCTCTCTCAGAAGAACAACAAAAAATACTCAGATCCGGTGACGTAGACACGACCAATACAGATGTGATTATGGTGATGAGAGTTTCAAACGCCGGAAATAGAGCATCTGTCATATCCATACCGAGAGATACCTACGTGACAGATAGAGAATTTGGAAACACAAAAATCAATGGCGTATATGGAATGCACCAAGCAAAATATAAATCCACCAACGGCCAACCAACCCCAGAAGTAGAAAAAGCCGCCGCAGACGAGGGAAGAAAAGCACTAGCAGAAGTTGTGGGAACATTAACCGGAATAACAATTGACCATTACGTTGAAGTTGGTTTGTATGGGTTCGCAACATTTACAGATGCTGTAGGGGGAGTAGATGTGTGCCTTAACCAGGCGACGAATGACCCTATGACAGGAGCTTCTTTTCCCGCTGGACAGCAAACACTGAATGGCCCTGATGCTCTTGCTTTCGTAAGACAACGATATGGACTAGACAATGGTGACCTCGACAGGGTAAAGCGTCAACAAGCATATCTATCCTCTATGGCAAATAAGCTACTTTCAGCAGGAACCTTGACAAACCCAAATAAACTTCGAAACCTTGTTAATGCAACAAAAGAAGCAGTCGCTATCGACCAAAACCTCGACTTAATGGATGCGGCTTCTGTGCTTACTTCAATCGACCCATCTAATATTACTTTCGATACTATCCCTGTTGTCACCATAAATGGGGTGGGTGACCATGGGGAATCTGTGGTCGAGGTGGATAAACAAGTTGTGCAGGACTTCTTTGCTTCAAGTATCATCTCCACCAACGCACCTCAACCCCAAGTACCACAAGAAAACATCGACGCTGATGCACTGACACCACAGGATACATCGAACCTTCCCTCGGACATAGCCGCTGTGACAGCAATTACTCCGGCTCGCGTGTTCTCAACTACAGGAGATGTTGCTGTTGCAAAGGAATCCGCAAAAAAGCTCTCCGATGATGGGATTGTGGTAACTGATATAGCTCTGTCTCCTGCCCAATGGTCGGGGCATGGGGCACAAGTGCTTGTAAGCTCTAAAAGTCCGTCTGCTGAACGTGTAGGGGCTATTTTAGGCCTTCCTGTCGTAGTTGAACCGACTATACCTTCTGGAATGATTATTGTGCTTGTTGGAGGAGCTGTCTCTAATGTAGCACCATCAAACTTAGGGGATGTTACTCCTTCGCTTAATGATGAATCCTTAGCACCAGCACCGATACAAACAGGTGAAACTACTGTTGCCGATGGTATTGTGTGTGTAAACTAAAGACAAGACAAAAAGGAAACGAAATGACTGCTTTTTATTATGAAATTGACGATGATAAAACAACGTTGAAAGTTGATGCGACAAAATGGGAGGAAATTAGATGCCTCAACATAAAACGGAGAACTCAAGAAGAAACACTAGAAGAAATCAGGAACTATTTTACGAGCCTAGGTTTCAAAGTTGAAGATGATTTCTCAATCACTTACAACTATCCAGGAGAACAAATCATTCCTGAAAACATATCTCTTCTCAAAGCTGCAGGCCCTATCTTTAGTCCAGGTACAAAAATTGTGTTGAATGTAATTTTTCTCCAAGATGAGTTAGAAGATGATTGGACTGAGGCAACAGTCACTGCGAGCGGTTGGCTTAGCGACTAATAACAAAACTCCCTAGATACAAAAATCTAGGGAATCTTATCAATCAAAAGGCTTAGTTAAACGATGAGAAATACTTCTACTCTTCCATCCTTATCAATGAAAGAATATGCAAATCTCAAGTCTCCTGACTCTGCCCACTGCTCTACAGTGCCATTTTGTTCTATGATTTCGTCAGCAGAATACGCCCCACCATGTATTAGACTGTATACAAAATCAGTTCTGGAATCAAATGTCCCTCGATATGCATCATTAAATGTTGAAGCACTTGGTAGATAGTTCTGGTTCTCAGCATAGTCAAGGTAAATATCGAACAAATCGTCATCTGAAAGTTCGCTTGCAACTTCACCTAATGTCACCAAGTCTGATATGTCATCTGAAAGTCCAGTTGCTTTATCCCAAAGGTTCTCTCCGATCTTAGTGAAACTGTCAAAAGCTTTCTCAATGTCTTCTGTGGAATTGTTAACAAAATCAGGGAATCCTTGAGGGTCTGTTAATTCTACATTTTCTACATTGAAATCGTCGTATTCGAATTCAGTGTCAAGATAGTCGATGCTAAATTCAGCAAGCCCTTCTGCGTATTCGTCAGTGATGATGCGTTGTTCACCCGTTGTGGTGTCTGTGGCTGTAAATGCAAGTTGTGTAGTCATAAGTATGCTCTTTCTATGTATCTAGTATTTTCTCATTACGGTTCCGCTACTCAATAACGTATCGGTCACCAATATCATCAACAATACTAGAAACTTGGTAAATTTCATCTATTTTCACCTTTCGACTTCAGGAAGCCCCTTCCGTGAGGGAGGGGAGGAATGAAGTCGCTTGTTTAAGTATGTGAAATTTGAGTAACAAATAACTTTAATATAGAATTGTATCCATGTCTAATAAGGTAAAAATCATGCGTATTGAACACACAGGTAATCCTGTGTGTTTAGATTGTGTGGTTGTTGCTGAAAAAGGCACAGAAACTGTTGAGTATGTTTATTCTACTGATGGCTTCGAAATTGCTCGTGCAATGTGTGACGGGTATCGTTTCAGATTTAACCAACACCGCTCGTTAAGGAAACGCTACGGCGATAAAAAAGACGAAAACGGCCACATTTTAAAAGATGACACAAACCTTATCCCTATCGGGAATACTGTGTCTGATTTTACCGACGCACAAGCACGTAAAGAGTTTCCTTTCCTAGCGTTCATGCCTGCTTTTGTTTTACATGCAGCAGAAAGGAAAGAAACTCAAGACTGGAATGCTGCTATTAAACGACGTAACACAAAAAAGAAACAGGGTAAAAATCCAGGCAAAATGCCTCGTTTCAAAAGCAGGAAAACAGCAGATTTAACCTTTGCATGCTACCGAACAAACAGAAGTGCAAACAATGCTGTGTTCACAAAAACGGGGAAATCGTCTGGTTTCGTAGAAATCACAGGTCGTAACTATAAAGGAATGTTCGAGAAAGGGAAATCGAAGTGGGGTTTACGTTTCCACATTAGAATCCCGAAGAAAAACATTCCCACATATTCTTCCGTACACATCAATCTTACTAACATGACTCTTGTGTTTGTGAATGAACCTCAACCTCTTACACGTACAGATGATTTTACAGGTGTTGGTATTGACAGAGGTGGTGTTATCTCTGCTGTTGATTCTGACGGTGAAGATTACACGCCTGATTGTAACAAGCTACAGTTGTTGAAAAAACGAGCGAAGTATTACCAGATTGAGATGTCGAAGATTCGTTCCCGTGCTGAGAAACAGGGTGGGAAAGAATATATGCATAAAGTAATGAAGGGAAGAAACTATTGTGATTTGAAAGAAAAATTCGCATTCGCATCTTTTAGAATAGCGAATATTAAGCGTAGCGAAAACCAGAAAAACACAACCCGTATCATCAAAAACACTCATTTTGTTGTGTTAGAAGATTTATCTGTTTCATCTATGACTCGTAAAGGTGGGAGACGTAAAAAGGGTATAAATCGTTCCTTTTTGCAATTTTCTCCGTCTCAGTTTGCATCGTTTTTAGAGTATAAGACGTGGAAAGCTGGCGGGTTATTGGTATATGTTAATCCTGCGTATACTTCTCAGCGTTGCAGTAAGTGCGGGTATACAGATAAGAGAAATCGTGAAAGTCAAGCGGTTTTTCGTTGTGCGGATTGTGGGTTTTCGTGTAACGCTGACAAAAATGCGGCGAAGAATATTTATCATCTAGGTTGTGTCTTGCTTGAGTTTTATGCTGATGATATTAATACACTTTTAAACTCTGTAGGGGTGGTTGACACCGCTCCTGTAACGTCTCAAGGAATACGGTTGAAAACGTATTCGTGGGATAAGTTACGAAATGGTAATGGACTGGTTATAAGACTTGATAC
>ERZ1029858.190-NODE-190-length-12972-cov-556.508168_pt1 | contig 12972 bp, 18 predicted proteins | sample MGYA00519237_ERZ1029858 | MGnify/ENA primary metagenome ERZ1029858 (study PRJEB33666, sample SAMEA4610919) | skin metagenome | biome: Human-associated habitat; feature: Malodor aspect; material: skin | place: Philippines | collected 2015-08 ...
CACAGGAAACAAAATACGTTTCTCCGTTGCAGTGTGAAAACGTTGTAGGTGGTGATATGGGGATGAATTTCCTTCTCACAACCTACGACAGTCATGGTAAAACACAGTTTTACTCAGGCAAAGACGTAAAACAGAAACGCGGGGACTATAAACAAACCCGTACTGATTTGCAACGCAAAAATACTTCGTCTTCACGAAAACGACTAGCAAGTATCGGTTCAAGAGAAAACCGTTGGATGAATGATGTTAATCATTGCTTATCTAAGGCACTCGTTGAACGAGACACACCTACGTTGTTTGTGTTGGAAGATTTAACGGGTATTCGTAGTGTTACAGAAAAAGTTCGGAAAGACGATAAGTATTTCTCCGTTTCGTGGGCGTTTCATGATTTACGTCAGAAAATTGCGTATAAAGCAACAAAAGAAGGTCATGTTGTAGTTTTTGTTGATCCTCATTTCACTTCTCAGCGTTGCCCGAAGTGTGAATGTATCGATAAAAGAAACAGAGACAAGTCAAAGCACGTGTTTAAGTGTATTCGATGTAAGTACACGTCGAATGATGATCGTGTTGCTGCTATGAATTTGAAATGGTTAGGCGATATGTTTCGTTTAACGCTAGCTTCGAATATATTTCGAATGCTATGGGTAGCTGTCAACCTGCCCGGTAATGTATTACCTTTAGTGTTGCCCCAGCTTGATGTTTGTGGATACGAGTCTGTGACTGGTTTACGGATTGAACCTACAACAGAAGTGAAAAAAGTAGGAGATACATTCTCTGTCACAGGAGGATGTGTCGTAACTACTACTGGGGAGCGACAAGCCTCTCACGTGAGTGAGAGGTAGTTGACATCTCATCTATCTACGAGTCAGTATAATGCCCCCAAGCAAAAACTCCACATCAAACATTTTCACTTGATTTAGAAACTCTATCCTGCACAACCATCAACACAATACCCACAGCACTCAACCCAACCACAAGCCACGCGACACCACCAACACCAAGCAACGACGTGGAACCATACTCGACGTCAAACATCATCACCAGACACCCAAGCGTCATGAACCCCATGAGAACACCAGAGACAACATGAATCCAATTCTTTGTCATCCGATACGCTGAAACACAACTCGAAACAAAATACACACCAACGAAAATACTAATAGCCTCAATCAAATCATCAAACACGTTCTGGGAAATGGCTGCAATACCACAGAAAAATGCTGATAACACCAAAACCCACCATCCAGAAACGTTTTTATCCGACAATTGTTTGAAAACCTGACCATCTTCCGCCATAGCCTGCAACCCGCGAGCCGTCGGAAGCATAGTTGACCCAAGCGACATTACAGCAGATAAAAAGACGGCAACACTAATAACAGGATGTGCGACAATAACATCAAGCCCCACACGCACAGCAACCATGGCAAACGCTACATAAAACGCAACCAAGGCAATGACAGACACAACAGCACCAGCACGGGCAGAATTCTCTTTCGTTTCCTCCGTCAACGCAAATACTGCATCAAACCCCCAATACGAAAATACGCAAAGGAGAACACCATGCAAAACCGCATCAAATTCCCACACTGCATTTCCCTGCTCAATAACAGAAGGATTAAACATCATCGGGATAAGAAACGCAAGAGAAATGACTTGAAAAACAACAGCCAGAATCTGAACCACAGCCATCAATTTCAATGACTTCAAATCAACTAACGCAGCCACAGCCACTAGCAACCCCGCAACAGCAGAAGCAAGAAGAGTATTCGAACTAGGACTAACACCAAACCACTGCAACACCATCCACGAGGCGACCACAGCCATGCCCGCTGTCGCGATGATACCCGTGGTGGCGAGGCTTAACCCAGCAATTCGTTTATGCCACTTGTTTTTAGCCCAGGTGTATACCGTTCCCTTGTCGGGGTTTTGCTTTTCGCACACTGTCATGGAATAGCACACAAGAGCAGATGGGATGAAAGCGAGAAGATATATCCAAGGAGCGGCGGTTCCATTAATCGCTAGAACAAGTGGGAGTGTTACTACAATTGAATAGAAGGGTGCTGTGGCTGAAATGCCGAGTGTGAAAGAGTCAATGAACGACAAAGGTCGGTGGGGTGCAATAGTTGTCATGGTGTTTCCTTACATTAAGTTAATCGACAATGATATTTGGGACGAATCGGCAGTAGTAGTCGGTTAGAGGACCGTCAGATTCACGGATTCCAACACCTCGACAGTCGTCACCAATCATCCACGTGCCAAGAACAGGATAATTCGATTCACCTTCATCGCCAACATAATTAGGTAGTTGTACATACTCCTGGTACACATACCCCTCATCGCCCCAACGTGACTGCTTTGGAGAAAGCTGCACGTCACCTGCGTTAATGGTAATTCCATCTCCCTCACGGCCGTGCAACGGCTTTTTCACCCATTTTTCCATACCGGTAGGAGACCCAATGTAAGAAGGAAGAAGGTATTCATGCCCAGGGTAGAGGTGCCAGAGTGCTGGAAGAAGCATCTTGGTGGACAAAAACATTTTCCACGCAGGTTCCAACCAGCCCTGAGGTTTCTGTTTCGCGATATAAGGGCCAAATTCCTCATCCATCATGTCTTCCCATGGATACAGTTTGAAAATGTTATTGATCGGATTGTCATAAGGATCATAGAAAATCTTCTCATCGTAGTCATATTCAATATCTTTCATGTCGATAAGTTGTGGATTTTCCCACCCTGCCTGTTGTGCACAATCAAGCATATATCCTACAGTGAGAACATCCTCACCTGTTGTATCTTCACTTGTCCACGCAAAATACATTGTTCCCAACGAGTCGCGTGCCGCACGCATTTCTTCAAACCTGCTAATAAGTGCTTCGTGTATTCCATTCCACTGGTCAGCATCTGGGAAATGATGTTCTTTCCAATACCATTGGACAATGGATCCTTCGATAAGTCCAGTTGGTGTATCAGCGTTGTACTCTAGCATTTTAGGGGCATCTCCTGGAATTCCGCTATACGCTAGGTCGAACCTGCCATAAAGATAAGGGTCACTTCGATCAAGGGAATAAGTTGCGTATTCAAGTGCTTCTTTACTGATTCCGAAATTTTTGAAGGGGCTATTTGGTTTGTACTGTTCATCAGCGATGAAACGTGCTGCTTCTAGTGACATGCGGTGAAGTTGTTCTGTTGCTTCTTCAAGGTCAAGTACTTCTTGTTCTGTGAATTGATAGGCATGAGTTTCATTCCAGTAGTGGAGTTTTTTACCATTGTCAAGGATTGTTTCATCGTAGATAAGTCCTTGTTCGCAGATGATGCTTTCCCATCCTGTGCGGGGGTTGTTGACGGTGATTCGTTGCATTGTGGTGGTTTCCTTGTATTAGTTGATTGTGGTTTTGTATTCGATGTTCCAGGTTGCGGGTTGTAGATAGGGATCTGGTTCTAGGTCTACGAGGTAAGTTCCGTTTCCGTGGTTTCGTGATATTTCGTCTAGGTCTTGGTCGTTTACGCGGTCAGGGTAGTTTTGTGCGACGCACGTGTTTTCGAGGGGGATTGACCATTCTCCATCAAGTTTGAAGTGTTCTTGTCCGTGCAGTATGAAGGTATCGTATCCATCATCATCGATTTCGAGGGTGGCACATTTTCGGCAAGGGATGCTCATGCCACATGGTTTATGTTCTGTTTCATTGAACCCTGGGCAGGTAAATGTGTAGTTGAATGTATGTGTTTGAGGGTTGTAGTTGGAGATGGTGAGGGTGTGTAGTTTTTCTTCTGTTTCCAATGTGGTGGTTCCTTATTTGTGGTGTGTTTATCCGCCGTGGCTTCCTGATCCTGTTGCTCCGCCGCCTTTGCTTCCGAATCCTCCTGAGCTTCGTGAGCTGGATTTTCCTGAGTTTGGGTGACCGGAGTTGGATTTTCCTGGGTTTGCTCTGTTGTTTGTTCCTGGTTTTGCGACAACTCGACCGTTGTTTTCGATGTTGCCTCCGTTTGAACCCATGTAGTATCCGTGTCCAGTGGTGGGTTTGGTGGTACGGATGTCGTTTCCTTCGACTTTTTCTCCTACTGCGGGGACTGTGCCTCCTGAGTTAAGCCAGAGGGGGAGGAATACGAAGGATGAATTAGATGAGGTGTGGGTGTTGTTCTCATCATTGTTTTCATCGTTGTTTTCATTGTTGTCTTCGAGGTTTTCTACTTTGTCTACTGCGTCTCCTGCGTTTTCGCATTCTTCGTCAGGTACGCGTTCACCTGTTTCTAGGTTTTGGCACAGGATGGCGTAGGTTTCAGTGGTTTCTGTGGAGTCAGATACGCTACATCCTGTGATGGCTGTGACCATTGCGGCGGTTGCTCCTAGGGCTACGGTTTTTGAGGCTCGGGTGTTTTTCATGCGGGTCTTTCTGTATGATTTTCTTTCAATATAACAGGTTTTTGTGTTTTGAGCAAATTAATTTGCCCCTTTGAGGCAACTTGACAAATTTTTAATCTCTGATACTTTATTACTAGATACAAATTGAGGAGAACAAAATGACAACAGCACTGCCCAAAGTGACAACCATCAAAACCGCAGAAGAGAACAGAGAAGCCCAAAACAAAAATAGACTGAAAAATTTCAGCTCCCGAATCTACACCGCAAGTAGCTCATTTATTCGATTCATGTCAGTACTTGCAATCGCAACCATCCTTGCAACACCCCTGCCGTTCATTGCTATGCGTCTCGCAATCGGAATGTTCATCGCGGAGTTCCTTCTTATTCCATTATTTATCGCTATCCTCATTGGGATTCCAGTAGGTGTCGCCATCTACATTATTTCTTTCATCAGGCACAAGCCTATGATTAATTTCCATAGCGAAGACACAGAATCCTAACTGCTAGTCCTAGTGCATCAAATTCTAGGAATCACATACTCTGATCCCATGCCATACATGGGCATATACATAACCTCATCGTCTTGTTTTCCAATAACAGAAGGACGATGAGAAAGAGTACTATAGTTATCAGGCAACGATCCAAACCACGCTACATTTGTAGGGACATAATCACCTGGGTAAATATTAAAGAATGATTGTGCCCCTATGATGCTGAAATTGTGGTACTCGCGTCCATAGAGGCTTATTTCCATGATTAGTTCTTTAATAGGTTCTGGAATAGTTTCTGTGTCAGTGAAATCAAATATGAATATATTTGGCCTGACATACTGTTGATAGTCTTCATCACCGTAGTTTTTCCTTCGTTTCAGCCACCCTTTGTAAGTTTTCAATAGAAGCTCACCGTCATCTTCCGAATAGTCAAAAATGTCATGAGTATACCCCTCTAATACTGAGGGGACATTGGCAATGTTGTTCGTTACATATGCGGAGCCTACTGGTTGAACATTTTCGTACTGGGCAACGGATAATTGCTTCGCGAAATCATGGAGTATTTGTTGTGTTTGTGCTGGTGTTGCAAAAGATACATTGAGTCCAGCACTGAAAAACGGGGTGTAGTTCTTTTTAAAAAGATTCGCCGCTATTGTGTGTGTTTTTGTGTTGCCTTCTCGGTCTTTGCCGAGTTCTATTGTGGCTATTTTTCTGGGGTCTAACTCTCCGAATGGTGTAGTCATTTTGGGTCTCCTTGGTGTGATATTTAAGTTTGACCCAAAGTTCTAAATGCAGTAGATGCAACATTTTGTGGAAAAGGAGTGTGCTTTTGTGAAAGGAATACTATGCAAAAATGGTCTCACACATGAATTGAAACCATATCGCTACATTTAAAACTCTGGTGCTTAATTTTATCGCATTGAATAAACGGTCACCAAAATCACAGTACAAGATGCTTGATTAAACAATCAAGACACACGAAACACTAGACGTAGGAAATCAGACCTTCGTTTACAAGCACATCTACTAAACGTGCAACTTCTTGTCGCGTAAGAGAGCTTCCTGCAACAGTCTGCGAACGCATCACATACGATACACATTTTTTGGTTTCATCATCAATATCTTCTGGTGCTGTCCACATCCCATCTTCAACAAGCAAATATTCCATGTCAAGGCGACGTGCAATATCTATAATGTCACTTTTGTTAAAACTTTCCAAGGAGGGCTGTTTAGACAGAGTTGTTGCAACTAGTTCTCGGGATTTAGAATTCATGCCCCTATCATAGCGCAATGTTCTACAAAGTATAAAATCATTCGAAGAACTCATCAGAATAACCAAATGCTTCTTCATCTCCATCACCCATCTGTAGCGAAATCAACTTTTCAGCATCATTAACAGGGGTTAAATTGCCAAGATGTACAATCTCATACCAGTGCCCAAGTTGCAGTGCGTCTTCCATACGTCATTCCTTTCTTAAGAATCAAGTTAGTACGAAATAATAGCTTGTTCAGGTCATTTAACGCAAGAGAACTAGTGTGATACAATAAAACACATCAATACGCCCGTAGCTCAACGGATAGAGCATCTGACTACGGATCAGAAGGTTGGGGGTTCGAATCCCTCCGGGCGTGCAAAGATAAACTTAACTCAGACAATTCCGGTATCTAGCCGTGGAATTTCCGATTAAACCATTCAATATAATCGTGGTTTTCTTCATCAATAGCCTGTAGATACTGCCCTACTTGTGAACCTGATGGGGAAGGATTCATTCTTTTGGATGGAGTAGATACAGAAATTAGTTCACAATCTTCTTCGAAAATACGAGCTTCAGCTTCAGTGATAACAAAATTCCACTCACTTCCCTCCTGCTGAAATATGAAAGTTTCATTGTTTTGATTTTTCTTGATTTCTAACGCCACGTCGTGCAAAGCGTTCGCTCTTGTAGAAAAAACTTCCTCGTCATCCTTCTTAAGGAATTCCCAAAACCTATCGTGGATGTCTCTTACAAAAGATAAGCTCGCAACTGCAACATGTTCATATGTTTTTCCGTTTTTGTCCAGTGCATTAAACTTAAATGAATATGTTTTCATGGTTGCCTTTCTTAACCTTCGCACCAATAATACCTTTAGATATGTTAAATTGCAAGTATATAAGTTTGTCAAATGTTTCTTAGAAAAGGGGGAAAGACTCAGGTACCGCAGCACCTGAGTCTTCTCATTAGTATTTATAAGTGTGTGTCAAGAAAGGTAAACAGAATGTGCATGAATTATCCGATCATAGTATCTGCTTTGTGAGCTTGACAAACTTAACTATATGCGAGGTGAAGTGGAGTGTCAAATTAGCAAATTAACATAAATTTTCGGTCGCGGACGATATGCTTTCTTACGACCTGATGCTTGCGAATTATGTAGTTGCGCCAATGTCCCAAATATTGACTAATGCAGTGACTTAAGATACTCTCCAACTATGGTAAATTCTAAAAACACACTTCCCTACAGACATGCAGAAATCGACCCAGAAACATTCCTCAACGCATTCAAAGAAGCACGAGACACAAACCAACGATACTTCTATATCGACAACTACCGTTTCAAAACACAATCCCACCGCTACCACCTTTTCACAGACAAAGGAACCCAATGTTCTAGCTGTGGTCTACAAGCAAACACATTCATCGTTGAATCAAGAAGCGAAGACGAACGACCCCACGCTAACCTCTACCACATCACCCATGACAAAGATGGCAATGAAACGGCCACTCTCTTTACCAAAGACCACATCCTGCCCAGAAGTCTCGGAGGGAAAAACGAACAAAACAACTACCAAACCATGTGCGAACCATGCAACAAAACAAAAGGCAATAAAATGACAGAAACGGATGTAGCCTACGTTATATCCTCACTATCGGACTAAACATCAAACAACGCAAACACCTAAGCCCAAATTAGATTGTACGTTCCCTCCACCTCGCCTATAATGAACAACATGAGCAACGAACAAACATACATCTATTTCATCATGTTCGAAGGAACATACACAATTGACCCAGAAGAAGTAAACAGACTTCTCATCATCGACGACCACGTTACAGTACATGCTTGGGATGACGATACCAACACAGTCCTTTTCGACAAAATGTACTTCGGGACAAAAGATGACTTCGACCGCATTTTCGAAACAGCCACTAACATGGCAAAAGCACTTGACTTCCTCACACACGTAGAACCCCTCAACGTTAACCGCATGGACGAAGACGAAAAAAACTCAGAAATCATCTGGGAAAACAACGAAAATTAGACCATGAACACGTATCAAACAACAGTACTCGCAAAACTCACGGCACCAATAAAGGAAGTGCAAAACGCTCTGGTTCCATATTCAGGAACTATCACCTACATAACTGACCAAGAAGCCAAAATCACTGTCACAATCCAAGCACCCGACTACCTCACAGCCGTAATTACAGGATGCGCAAAAGTAGCCGAAACACATTTAGTCGAAAACCTGAAGCACGTAAGCACATCCCAAAAATGAGGAAACCCCCTCCTGCCTGAGACAGGTGAGGTTTCCAAAAAACATATTTGTTAAGAAAGTGTAGGCGGAGCTAGATTCTCATTTTCAGTGGGAGTAGTATCCACCATAGTGGGCTTAACGATAATGAGTATACACGATAAAAAGAAAAGTGCAAAATCAACAAAACACCACATTATTAAGCTAAAATAGACTACACCTTAACTAACGAAAGGAAAGCCATGTCAGACAATCAACTTCCCAAAATCACAGACCCAACAAATATTCAACAACTCGTCGACTGGGCAGTAGCATACGGTGTAAACCCAGAACCAGTTGTCAACAGTGGAACACTAAATATTGATGGCACAGAAATTGAACTCAACGAAAACAGAGCCATGCTTTGGGTAAACTACCCAGCACAAGGAGACGGACTATTTTTCGAGGTCAACGATAAAAAAGACGGCACATGGGTTACGCCTGTCTATAATAGAAGTTTCGGGGCTTGGACGAAAAACGTCTATAGCGAAGATATGCTACATGACGCGGTATTTGAGTTTATAAACAACTACCCAATCAATTTGCAGAGCATCTAATCAAAGAGGGCATGGAATAAAGTCATCTACTGGGAATCATTTTGTCCCAATCCCTAACAAAGCTCATGTCCTCAAACTCAACAACTTCCTCCCCGAAATTATTAAACTGAGAAGTATCAGCAACAGGAAGAAATCCTTTCAATGACAGGTACCCCAAGGGAGTGAAGTGACCCGTCCCATGTAGAATCTCTCCCACCTGCTTCTCAACTTGTCTGATAAGAAACTTTGCTAACCCACGCCCTCTAAACCCCTCCCTGATTTCAATACTCTCAAGTACAAAGCGAAACGGGTCACCAACCGCCCTGTCTGAAACTAACCAATAACACAAATTTCCAACAGGCATCCCTACAGCATCGATTAACCACACACGATACAGATCTGTAGTCCCATGTGTATTTTCCCACACGAATTCGTACAGAGATCCCTCATAGGAAGCTTCAAATTCCACAGTGCCGTAACTGTATCCTGGTACTTTGTATGCCCTGCTTCCGTTGTCTAGCGTCTCTATTACATACTGCTTTTCGTACATTGCTTCTCCATTTAAAGGTGTCCAGTATATGTGTCGTTGCATCCTATTAAAAACAAGCTATAGTTCCATTTTCCACATCAATGCCCAATTTCGAAGCCCATATTTAAGGAACAAGAAGTATCGCTTGTCACCAATACTTATGCATAGTATTGCCTTTGGAGTCAACTACCTGCAAAACACATCCATGATGCTTGCTAAGAAACTCAGCCGTATTCATCTGGAATGTATCCCAGCTTTCAATTTCTGGGTCTTTAGTATTGTATTGCTCCACAATAATATCAGCTCGTGAAAGGTCCTGGTACACGTATCGTAAATCATCGAAAGACGAGCCTGAAGGTTTAGTTGATGTTTCAGGTGGGTTTGAACAGGTGCATTGAATGTATATCATTGAAATCTCCTTAACTTTGAATACCTAATCGCCAGCACTAAGTAGTATAGTTGACACTAGATGTCAGTACCATCAGAGTATGATAACACATCCCACGGTTTGACCTTACGATACATAACACGAGTAGAACCCGTCGGGTCTTCCTTAGCAACATCACGGGCTTGCTCGAACGAATCCCAAATCACAGGAGTAACAAACTCGGGCTCATCATCCTGGCGGGTACCCCACTCTTCAATCCATCCCTCTTTTGCCCTTTGTTGCCATTGACCAACTTGAATGAGGTAGTCGTTGAATTCTTTCACGTCTGCAAGAAGCATGTTTTCGAAGAGTGCATCGGCAATCTGTGCAGCCGTTTCCTCTGGTACACCGGGGGATACTTCCCTGATGATTCGGGCAGCACTTTCGCTGATGGTTTCTTCTACGATATTGTGTTCTTCAATGCTCATATGGAATATATTAGCCGAAAGTCACAAATTCCCCAAACCCGAATTTCAAGATAATAACCCGATTTTCATATTCGCAAGACATTCGACGAACAATTTGGTACGCTTATACGCATGAATATTAACTTTCCAAAATCTGAAACAATACCTTATGAAGACCTAGAAGTCACCGTCAGTGCGTACGCGTACTCAATGGAAGAATACAAACCAATTTTTAACGGTGCACTCATGTCAGAAGGCAAAGTAATTATTAGCCCTGAAAAACTACTTGATATTGCAGAGTCTATTTTTGAACAAACAGGAACAATTGACACGTACGAAACAGCAGCTAACCGTAAATCAATTGTTTTTAAAGGCGAGGACATTGATGTTGAGTTTTACCCGCTTACCTCAGGCGATGTTTTAGAAAGCATAGGGTCAGGTTATGCACTTGGTTGGGCTAACGAAACTGATCCTATGTTTAGGCTCATTTCTGAAAAAATCTCCCAGACGCTTGTACATGCAGACAAAGAGGAATTAGAAGACCATGCAAATAGGTCGTTTCCCTACGGGAACGGCAACTGTACCGCGAAAATCGAGGTCTAAGAGGAACAACTTGCCATAGGTTATGGACTGCTGGTTTCTTCTACGATGTTGTGTTCTTCAACGCTCATGTGAACTCTATTAGTTGAAAGTTGCTAATTTCTCAAACCAAAACCTTGTGGCAATAATTCAGCTAACATATCAATATCACTGATATGATTAGTGTGCCTGCAAGCTATATTTTGCCCAGAGTGCCGCCCCTGTAAGAGCAAGGGAGACTAGGAATACAGGCAAGACCACTGTAAGTGCATACATTTCAGTATTGCTAAGTGTTTCTGAAGATGTGTACCCTCTGGAGTATGTATTAATTGAAGGAGATCGCTTTGCTTCTTCTTCTACACTTGTGCTTACTCCTGCAGTAGCATAAATATTTTCCAATTGGGTTGATTTAAAGTTAAGATTGTCCCAATCAGATGGTATGACGTAGTTTCCTCGGTAACAATCTTTCTTAGGGAGAAAGCATACGGGAGGCAATGTATTTGTTGACTGTGATGTGTGTTCAGAATAGTTGAATATGTCGGGGTAGAGATTATTCATTACCGATTTGTAATTAGGATACTCGCGATTATTTTCAGTAAAATCATCGTCGCCAAGATATCCTTGATGTGAAAGGCCGAAGAGGTGCCCCATCTCATGCAGTATTGTGTTTCTTGCGTCTTTTTCACTTTCCCAATCCTTTCGGGCAACATAGAAAGCGTTTCCCTTGAAATAGGCAAGACCGACATGTCGTGTTTCTTTAGAGTCGAATTTCATATCGAGATAGGCTCCTACTTTAAAGTAGTCTCCTCTATCTCCCATGAGGGTTATAAGGTCATCTAGTGCTGTGGTGCCATTGCCCGTGTCGTGATAGAGGTGATAGGGGATTGTTTCTCCGCCTTGTCGGTTGGGGAAGTTGGGGATGTTGGTGTAGTAGTCTCCTGCGTCGATGTGTAGGTTGATTCCATGGGTTTTGTAGAGGTCAACGAGGTCGTTGAAGGTTTGTTTCGAGGGGGGGGGTGAACAGTTGCCAATTATTTATCTATAAATAGGCGTTTCATTACTTTATCATCGTGTTTTTGTGTTAGTGTATTAAAAATAGAGTTTTCGGGAAAGGAGTCAACAGATGAGTTCACTATCTAATGTTGATCCTCCTATGAAAACGTTCATGTCGAAGATAGTATTCACAAATAACGGGAAAACTATTCTTGAAACTGTTGGTGGTTTCTATGCCGATCTTCGCAACCTTGATTACGCAACACTTTTACAAGCAGAAAAACATGAGCTTAAACAACCAACAAAACAGCAACGAAGAAACCTTCTTTACTCCTACGGCGTAACAAAACGAGAAGCCGATAACATCATTTACTCGAATAACGAGCAGTGGCAACTCGTTGAACGAACAACACTATTCAATATCAACTCGTGGTTGAAAGATATTGAAAATATTGATTCGCAACTTGAAAAGGACACACTGACACCGCAAAGAACACACGATCTTGTCACACAAAAACAACAACTCGAATCGAAAATACGATCACGGCAATATAAAGGACACTCCGTAGCATTTGGTGGGAAACGACTCCAACGACTTATTACACGACACCCAGACAATACAGAATACGTAGTTGAAAGGAAACAGAAACGTCTCTTTCTAGAATTCATGGGTGATAAAAGCCAGACAGGTTGCAATCCCTGTGTAAGAGTGAATCCTGACACGTTTGAAGTAACGCTACGCATCCCAGAAGGTATGAAACAACTCGACTCACGTTTCACAAACACTGACTGGGTGAAAATAGGCTACATGCAACCTAAGCAAGGAAAAGCGTATCTACAGTCAATGCTAAGAGAGAAAACCTCGCCTATTACATATCAGTTTGTGTGGAACCAAAACAAACAATTGTGGAGAATACATTTCACTGTCACTGTTCCTGTCACAGAGTTTGGGAAGAAAGCAAACCTGAAACGAAAAACAACACATGTAGCAGGTGTTGATATTAATGCTTGCCATATTGATGTCACTGTTGTTGATACACATGCAAATGTGTTAGCTGTGAAAACATTCGAATACGACGATGATACTGATATGGGGAAAGTAA
>ERZ1029858.193-NODE-193-length-12448-cov-11.804809_pt1 | contig 12448 bp, 16 predicted proteins | sample MGYA00519237_ERZ1029858 | MGnify/ENA primary metagenome ERZ1029858 (study PRJEB33666, sample SAMEA4610919) | skin metagenome | biome: Human-associated habitat; feature: Malodor aspect; material: skin | place: Philippines | collected 2015-08 ...
GCAAGGCGCCGGTGATCGATGAGGATCAGGTCCGGGATCTGCATGCCAAGATCGGGGAGCTGGCGGTGGCCAACTCTTTTTTGGAAAGAAAGCTCAAGCCCTGGGGCGGGAAGTGAGGCGCGGCATGGTCGAACGCGACCATCCGGATCTGTCGATCGGCCAGCAGTGCGCGCTGCTACAGGTCCCGCGATCGTCGTTCTATTACACGCCGCAGGGTGAGACGGACCATAACCTTGCACTGATGCGGTTGATCGACGTGCAATTCCTCGACACGCCGTTCTTTGGCGTCCGTCAGATGACGTGGCACCTGCGCAACGATGGCCATGCGGTGAATGAAAAGCGCATCCGTCGGCTCATGCGCCTGATGGGGTTGATGCCGATCTATCAGAAACCCAACACCAGCCGGCCTGCAAAGGGGCACAAGGCCTATCCATACTTGCTGCGAGGGCTGCAAGTTAAGCGGCCAAACCAAGTCTGGTGCGTGGACATCACCTATCTGCCGATGCGCCGCGGCTTTCTCTACTTGGTGGCAATCATGGACTGGCACACCCGCAGGGTTCTGTCCTGGCGGATCTCGAACATCGAGCCATGGTCCGCCACTGGTCCGAGGACCATGGCGAGGGGACGCGGACTTCTGTGTCGAGGCGCTGAACGAGGCCATCTATCGGTTCGGACCGCCCGACATCATGAATAGCGATCAAGGGTCCCAGTTCACATCCTTTGCCTGGACAGACCGCCTGCGCCGATCGGGCATTCGCATCTCGATGGATGGCAAGGGCCGCTATCTGGACAACATCTTCATTGAACGCCTGTGGCGCACCCTGAAATACGAGTGTGTCTACCTACACGCTTGGGAAACCGGATCGCAGGCACGCACCGGTGTCCGCAACTGGATGGAATTCTACAACCACCGCCGGCCGCACAAGGCCCTTGGCGGCCGACCGCCGGCAGTGGTCTACTCACTGACAGTAGAAGCAACGCAACCCCATCAGCAGGAGCAGATCAGAGCTTAAAAAGCGCCAGATCCTGTCCAAGAGATGGGGAGCACCTCACTGATGAAAGATTAAAGTGCGGTTTGATTGTTCAAGATGTTCCGGGGCGCCATCGTAAACGCAACAAGTTTCTTCACTTAAACGTAATCCTCCTCCGCGCGTAAGGCGCGGAGGAGCCATGGCCGAAAGATAGCAGAAGTCAAAGCGTCCGGGCAGTCACCGCAAGATTTCCTGCTGGTCCAGATGCCGTACCACAGGCATATGGATGCGCCGTCGTGGTAAACGAATGCGCGGGACAGGTTCCAAACTACCTCAGATAAAGTCGAAGACCCCGTTCAAGAGAACTGAATCACCACCACCGAAGTTCAGGAGCGTTCCTTCACGGACCTCTGTGGCGCTGTAACTTCTCCCGCCGAGGTCCAGGGCATCCCGGCTGCTCTCGAACCCATAGACGACATCCGCATCGTCGCCTGACCGAAACATCAGGACGTCTCGAGCGCCGTCACCTCTGTTTCCGTCACCAATCCAGATACGGTCATTGCCATTGCCGCCCTGAACTGTGTCACGCCCCATGGATCCGTCCAGCGTATCACGACCGCTGCTGCCCACCAGACGGTCGTGACCCCACCTTGTATTGAAGTTGATGCCGTTTCCCGAACTCGAGATCACAGCGCGTGACGCGTCGATGACGTCGTTGCCTGCATGCGTCCAGCCAAGTTCGAAGTTGTCGAAGCGCAGTGTCGCGGTCCCGCCGATACTGGTGCTGGCATTGCCTGAAAACGCTCCGTCAGACAGGACACGATCAACCGTGACACTGACACCCTCGATGCCAACAGTGTCATTGTTGGAATAGATGTCGCCGCGTTTGATCCAGATGTTGATCAGGTCGTTTCCTGAGCCGCCGTCGATCGTATCATTACCGGGGTTGTGGTTGGCATCACCGTTACCCCATCGGATGTTTTCGTCACCGGCGCCGCCATAAATCAGGTCATTGCCGGTACTGGAGTGGATGAAATCATTCCCGCCATCGCCGTTGATGGTATCGTTGCCCGAGCCGCCATCAATGACATCGTCAAACTGCGATCCTGAGATCCGGTCATTTCCTGCACCGGTAAAGATCGACAGACCGTGGGCGGATATTCCGCTACCGGAGGTATTCACCGTGGCGTTTGTTGCATAGACAACATCGCTACCCGAGGTGCCGTAGATGCGCTCGATGCCAGTGAAGTCCAGACGCTCGCTGCCGATCTGAACGCTGCCGCTATCTGTCGAACGCATATCGATGCGTGCGCCGACTGAGCCCTCCAGGATCAGCTTGTCACCACCGGGGTTGCCGGGCGTATAGGGATTGGCATCGTACCGCTCCACTCCGGTACCGCCGTGATACGTGTCGTTGCCCATTCCGGCCTGCCAGTGGAAGGTGTCCAACCCTTCAAGACCCCAGACTACGTCTGATTGTGTCGTGCCCCGCATCGTCTCGTCTGCACCCGACCCTCTGATTGTCGCCATTCCAGATCCCGTCCCATTATCGTTGCTCTTTGTTCGGGAACGTTATGTGGAGTTGGTTAACGGTTTATTACCAGAAATTTCACCGGGCATGACCCACTGGCAAATTCTTGCGTCGGGCCATTAAGACTGCGCGGATCCTCGCATTTGTGCGAGCTTGAAAAGGGGGCGCTCCGACTTTTGGATGCCGCCGAAGACGAGTGGGTGTGCTGGGCTGGTGCGGTTATGTCGTCAACTAACGCGCAGTCTATATGCGCAAGTACCGATCGCCGTTGTCTTCCAGCGTGCAGTGGGCAGTCGGCACACTCTTGAGTCGCCCAATCGCAGGAGCAGGTGGAGGGTGATCTGGTGATCGATTGCCTAGGTACATCAATTTGCACTGCTTCAGTATGAACGCCTTCTGCGCCTCCGTGAATTTCGATGCTTTCATTGTTCTCAATTCCTCTCACAGCTAGGGAGGGTTAGCCGAAAACTCTGACTTCAAACGGTCCAGTTCTCAGAGGGCGGAGCACGAAAATCGATTCACTCTGCGATGTCCTCGACCTTCCAGGCGACAGCGAGCGCTGGAGGCCTTGCGCGCCGCCGCCCTGGACCGTGAAATACGGACGGCAGATGCGGCGCACCGCAGACCCTCGTGAGACAACCCCGGCGCGATCTGCCGCGCCGGGGTTTTCGCTTCATAGAGTCGAGTAAGGTGCTTAAACTCCTTAGGCCAAGCGGAAGTTACCCCTATTCGATTAGTAGACGGCCGATCCGGGATGCGGCAGCAGGCCTACGCGTGGAAAACTTGTCGGCAAGAATGCCTCGGACCACGGGGGCAAAGGTCATTGGATCGCAGCAGGCCGAAAGGATAGCTCTGGCCCGGCCAACCTTCGCGCGCTGGTCTAGAAATTCGCTCAAGAGAAAGCGCTGGCGCAATTCGTCGGCAATTGCCGCCAAGGCGGCATGGGTAGTGTCATCCATCCCGTCCACTGCGAGATGCACCAGCGCGGCCGTGTACAGCGCCTGCAAATCAGCCGTCTGATGACGCGGACTCAGCGAATCCTCTCGCCAGCGCGCGGCATAGCCGACTTCGGTTGAAACGCAGAACCGTGCGCCTTGCTGCAGCATCCGTACATAAAGGTCGTAATCCTCTCCTACGCGCATAGTCTCGTCTTAGCACAATCCTTGGTCCAGGAGGAACGCGCGACGCATTAGGGGCTTCAGAAAGCCCAGTTCTCTACGGCTGGTATCGCGCGGCGAATGGTTGGCACGCGCGAAGCTAGCCAGGTCGATGTCGATCACCTAGGGGTTGACTGGCGGCGTCGGAGGCAGATTGCCTGGGTCCGCGTGCTCGGCAACGAACAGGATGTTGTCGGCCATCATATCGGCATCCGGAACCGCCAGCAGCCGGGTAAAGCGTCCGGGCAAGATGAAATCGTCGGCATCCAAAACAGCCACGAATTCGCCCGTAGCCATCTTCACTGCCCGGTTGCGCGCTGCGGCGGGACCAATATTGACAGCGCACTGGCTGATCGTCAGGCGGTCATCGCCCCGTCCAGCTGCCTCGGTTGCCGCCGCCGTGTCGTCGTCCGAGGCGTCATCAATGACGATCACCTCGGCTGCCTCAGCGTCGACCAAGGCTGTGCTGACCGCGTCCGCGATGGTCGCAACTGCGTCACGAGCAGTGATGATTACCGAAACGGAGGCAGATGCACTCATGGGTATTCACCATTGAAAATCGCAAAGAGAATTATGGGCATCATAGCGAAAGATTAACCGCATCGCCCTGTAAGTCTGCTGGTAAATTTGGGCACTCTCATTAAGATCTGCAAATGTATACTACATTCAACCGTAGGCTAAATATACATATTAGCGGTGACGCACGAAACACGGAGGTTCAGGATGGCTACTGGCACGGCGGTAATCTATCACTATTTCGAGAAAGATAGTGTGTATCGTGACAACCTGACCTATTTTTTATCTACCGCTATACACGCACAGGCAGACTATTACATTATCATTTCTGGTAAGTGCTCCCTGACCCTTCCCCACTTTGATAACGTGAAATACATATACACAGAAAATATAAATAACGATTTTGGAGGATATGCGACATATGTAAAAAATCACTATGAGGAATCTTACGATTTTTACATTTTTGTCAATTCATCTGTAAGGGGGCCTTTTACTCCCCCTTACCTGTCCAGATCCTGGACTGAAATATTTACGTCCAAACTAAAAGGAAATGTCCATTTGGTGGGTGCTTCCATAAATATTCTCCCCGAATGTTCAGATTTCAAGAGCCAGTATAATGAAATGTTCTTGTCCGAATGCAATAGATCGCATGTACAGACGACATCATATGCGCTGACACGAGAGGCACTAAACCATCTCGTAAAGATTGATTTTTACAAATCCGATGAGGCTTACAATAAGTTTGACGTGATACTAGCCTATGAACTCCGGTTATCAAATGAGATTTTTAGAAAAGGCTGGAGCTTTGACTCGATTTTGCCCGTATACAGCCGTTTCAACTGTGAAGACAGTGCAATCATGTTTAAGAATACCACGGCAAGAGAGGGTGACGTTCTATGGCGGTCGGCATTCTTTGGACGAAGTCTTTCACCTTTAGAGGTCGTTTTTGTGAAGACGAACCGGGATATGATAGACGAGACAGATCTCGCATCGTTCACGTTCACCGGAATTCACGATAGGGCTTTAACCGAAAACTGGCATGCTGCCGCAGATCTTCTCCAGCGCAGCTATATTCAATCTTCTAAACCAAAAGATCTTTCTAACGATGAAAAACCGACAGCACGGCTATTTAAGATTGCAAGGAATTTAAAGAGACAGGTTACAAAGCGATATGTTAAAGGTAGTAAGGAACTGTAAGTTTTTATTCTAGATGTCCTAGCAGCGGACGGTGAAGATTAGCTGAGGCGTTCGCGGGCTACACCAGTTTGCGGCAAACGAAGGACTACGTCGCGCACGATGCGCTGGACCTGCATTGCCGCTTCGGCGCCAAAGCTGACAGCGCGAGTGCCGTCTGCGCGCAGAAGCTGGTAAGGAAGGCCAACCGGGCTTTTATGATAGATGACGGTGAAATGGACCAAGGCGATGACATAGGCGCCAAGATCATTCAAATGGATCATATCCTGACCCCCCGCCTCATCTCGGGCGAACAACTCCTTACGTGAAGTCACTCCAGCAAGTTCACCGACCTCTGCCGCACGTGCAACTGCGGCAATTGTCTGACCTCCGGGTATGACAAAAATCTCCCCTGTGCGATGGTCAGTTTCCGCAGGGGCAATGATCCGGCCCTGCCAGTAAGCTTTCAGGTCGTTATCGATCCGCTCCAGCCATCCACCAGGATCGTCAAGCGAATGCCATGTCTCATAGAGATAAATGCGGATGGCTGAATTGCCTTGGCGGGCAAGAGCCGCCCACTCGGCTAACCATCGGGGACTATCGAACCAGTTTATGGCATCGCGGATCTCAACCATCTCAGTCATCACCAGGACGTCGATACCGGGTGCTGATAACGCTTGATGCGCAGGGATCAGCTCACGATCCCCGCTCGCGTAAAGCTTGTATCCTGCCAAGGCATCGCCTTCGGTCCAGTGGGCCTTGAGTGTCGTACCCCAGCCAATCTGGCTTGCATAACTGTTCCCACCGAGTTGCGCCAACATATGCGGAATATTTGGGCCGACGAGGCTATGTCCTAGATGGAAAACAGAACCGATGCGGTCCGGGGCGGACAATACGGACCGCGGTTTGAGCACCATCTCTTGAGGCAATTTAGTGCGCTGATGATGATGCCAACCGAACGCGGCGGCCATCGCTCCGCCCACGCCCAGCACCATCGCATTTACCATGGATCTGCGGTTCATACCGTTCTCAGATTCAGTTCTGTGGGCCTCCGGTCTAGCACGGAAGAAAATAGAGAACATCACCTGGGCGCTTTTGAAGTGCAGAATTTGCGCGCACGTTCGATCCCAACCCGAAGGATCATTAGGGCAATTCGTGTGTCAGAACCGTCGTCCGGTGCCAGTCTTGGCCGTTAGATTCACCCCAAAGGGTCACCATGGAGTGCTGGATCGAAAGCTCTATCGCTATTAGTTATGCCGCCCAAGCCGGCCACTTCCTCCGACTTTACCACCTCCCATGCGACGCGTTTGAGATAGGCATCCAGTTCTGGCGCAATGGTGTCAGGGGACGGCATATAGTTGAGGGTCCGCGCGTCAATCTGATACAGCATCGTGAACACAAGCAACGACGCCGCATACTCCCCAACAGGATTGAGATGAATGTCATCCTGGAACAGATCATCTATCTTCGTCAGGCCCGGAACAGCGGACCCTGATATGTCGTCGTAGATGCGCGCCATCCAAGCATGACCTGGTATGATCCAGATACGCCATTCCGGGGAAAGAGCCTTGTGGTTTTGGTGTATTTTCCACGTTGCATAATCCGCAAGATACCTGAAGCTGCGGCCATATTCCGGTAGACAGGCACGAAAGTTGCCAAGATCTGACCATTCCGGCCGATCGGACAAACCGTTCAAACTGGGCCAGATGGACCATAGGATAACCTCAGCTCCCTTGCCTCCGTCACCGCGCGCCAGCGCGTTCTCGGAAAACAGCATCAGATGTGTCAGCGTATCGATCATGCCCTCAGATGCCTGCTCCGAAACGCGCGGTGGAGGGCCTCCTTCGGTAATTGTCAGCGACTGGAATGCGTCAATGTTGGTTCGAGCCAGCAGATCCCGGCGCTCCCACCGAATAGACATTGGCGATCCTGGAACCGTATCCTGAGCATGCGTACGCCGATCGACCCATGCAGGTTCACCAAATTCTCCAATAAAGATATTGGCGAGGTTTCCCGGCCAACCTTCTATACCGGAATTGACATAAGTGTCGGTTAAGCTGTGGCCACTATGAACATGGAAATCCGAAGCGATTGATGGATGCCGGAGGCTCGATGGCGCAAGCGCCTCCTCATCCACTCGGACTATAACACTGACATCAGAACCGCCGGCGTCAAAGTTGCTGACTAGCCGCCAGCCCTTAGGGATTGTATCAACACCAGGAACGACAAGCAAATGCCCCGGCCGATAGTCCGGCGTCGGGTGCTCGAACGCTGTATCAACAAGGCTAATGCGTTGGCTGACGTTCCTACTGCGCAAGATCAACGAGTTCTTCTCGATACGCTTTGTCACCTTGCCATCCTTCGATGCTAAGTTGCAGCATTGAACCTGCCAATGCCCAGCTGGTCAACGCAACAGGCCAGGCCAACGACAGATAGAAAGCGGTTCCCGTTTGATTTCCAATCATCTATCGCTATCGGCTGCGATCATCGATGGTGAGATCACATGCTGCAAGGTGACTGGAGATCAGCTATCTACGGCCGCAAGTTGCAGACTAATGGTCCCCGGAACCTCGTATTATTCGCCGGGGCTATCGAACAAGCAAATATTGTACTGAGTTCTGCGAAAATCTACTCGGAACTTTGCATATTCCTTATAGTGTGTTTGCCGGAAATTGCTTCGACGTGACGCATTTGTGGAGGCCGGAATACTTGGAGGTTCACCGGAAACATGCCTATCAAATGACACTGGTCTCACCACTTCAATTTCAGAGTACTCAGCGTGAAGCAAAAATGTTGCTTCAATAGCCAGACATTGACATTACAATGCCATCCCGGGTCCTAGGTTTGTTTCGGCATCTGAGAAACTTTGATCAGGGATTATCTGGTGCGATATTTGAACCAATATCGCGAACCGGAACACTTCCGGATCCTGCATTTTGCTCGGAGGTCCTGACATGAGGTTCGCAGTCTGCTACTTGATTTGGACCGTGTTTTGGGTCTGGTCTTGGTACTGGGTTGGGTTTTGGTCGTGGAATGGGACCTGGGTCGGATTCGGTTAATAAGAACTCTTGAGGAATGATGGTTCATATGCAGCATGGCACTGGTCGCATAGGTGTACAGTCATTACACTCTATCCATATGAGAGGTGGCTCCGGAAATCTGAACAGCCGGGATAAGTGGATTTTCCGCGCAATGGCAGCATGATGCTGCGAGCGAGGAGAAGACCATGACAAGACGACCGCGCCGGAACCACAGCCCGGCATTCAAGGCGAAAGTGGCTGTAGCTGCGATCAAGGGCGAGAAGACACTGATCGAGCTGGCGCAGGATTTCGACGTTCACCCGAACCAGATCAAGCAGTGGCGCGATCAGCTGCTTGAGGGCGCGACCGGAGTTTTCGGCGAAGCCCCGAAAGCTGATCCAGAACCGATCGTCGATGTGAAGACCTTGCATGCGAAGATCGGAGAGCTGACGCTGGAGAATGATTTTTTGTCCGGCGCGCTCGGAAAGGCGGGTCTGTTGCCGAGCGCAAGAAAATGATCGATCCCTCGGCCAAGCTGAGCGTCAGCCGACAGGCCATCGTGTTGGGGATCAGCCGGGGCAGCGTCTACTACAAGCCCCGCCCAGTGTCGGACGCGGACCTGAAGCTGATGCACCGCATCGACAAGCTGCACATGGAATTCCCCTTCGCGGGCAGCCGAATGCTGCAGGGACTGCTGGTCCAGGAAGGCTTCAAGGTCGGACGGCTACACATTGCCACGCTGATGAAGCGCATGGGGATCGAAGCACTTTATCGCCGGCCAAACACCTCGAAACCGGCACCGGGGCACAAGATCTACCCCTATCTGCTCAGGAAGCTGCCCATCACCCGGCCCAACCAGGTCTGGGCGATGGACATCACCTACATCCCCATGGCGCGTGGGTTCATCTACCTCGCTGCCGTGCTCGACTGGTTCACCCGGCGGGTGCTGGCATGGCGGGTGTCGATCACGCTCGAGGCTGACTTCTGCATAGAAGCCGTCGAAGAGGCTCTGGCGCGTCATGGCACACCTGAAATCTTGAACACCGATCAGGGCAGCCAGTTCACGTCCATCGACTTCATCAAGGTGCTGGCCGCGCGCGAGATCAAGATCAGCATGGATGGCAGGGGTGCCTGGCGCGATAACGTCTTCGTCGAGCGCCTCTGGCGAACCATCAAATACGAGGAGGTCTACCTGCGGGCCTATGCCAGCGTGTCCGAGGCTCGAGCCGGAATTGGAAGATACCTCGGCTTCTACAACAGCCGCCGGCCTCATTCATCACTTGACGGGAAAACGCCCGACCAGGCCTACTTCAACCAACCGATGCCAGAAGCGGCAGCGGCATAACCGAGGCGGAAAACCACTTAGAAAACGCCCGGAACCTGTTCAGACAAACCAAACCACCTCTTCTGGTCCCCATTCGCCGACGTCGCAAGTCTCGCCTGATCTTTCTGACTGGCCGCTTGGGCCCGCATAGCAGTCCTGGAGGCCCGGGATCGGGATGCCCACTTTGCGGACCTTAATCATTCTAGACACCTGATCTTCTCTCAGGGCCTTTGACCAACAGGTTGGCGCGGGTCATGCTATAGCTCAAAACGCTTCGCAAGGCTGCGGGCATCGGACGCTTATCGCGATGAGCAGGACAAACCAGGGGTTTTTGAGCCGTTGAGCTGCTCCAGAAGGTGCTTGGAGGCCCTGAACTTTGGAATCTGCTTGTTCTCGACTTGTACAGGTTCTCCGGTTTTGGGATTTCGGCCCATTCGGGCATCCCGGATCTTGCTGGCAAAACTCCCGAACCCCCGGATCTCGACCCTCTGACCTTGGGCGAGACGGTTTGTGATCTCGTTCAGGATCGAGTTGAGAGCGGCCTCCACCACAGGTCGGGGTAGATGAGGGTAGGTCTCCACGAGCTTTCCTACCAGTTCCGAGCGGATCATGGTCAACTCCTTCTTCCCGGGAGGATATGAGCAGGCATTCTGAAGCTTGGCCAGCCGGGAATTGTGAAGTTCAGTCCCTGAACTGGATCCCGATGCCTTCCGGCGTCTCGCTCACCTTCACTGTCGCGATCCCGTCCCCGTTGGACAGATCCACGCTCACGCCATCAAGGGTCGATGTCACCTTGACCATGCGCCAGGGTGGGCATTCAAAGACATGCATCCTGCCATGAATGTCCCTGAGGAGGACGACTTTTGCCATCAAGGTTCTCTGCATCTGACACGCTGTGCTCTGACCCTCAGACTGGATGCCCGAAGGGTTGAAAGTCATGTCTAGTTCTCTGCGCTCAGAACTTTATCAGACGCAAGGCCATGGCGACCTTCGCCTCGATCATACGTTCGAGGTCTTCATCGGGTTCTGAACCGGTCATCTGGTTGCTCTTGCTGGCCTGCCGATCCTTGTTCTCCCTGTGATCGAGCTTCAAGGAGAGCGCGGTCAGATTCTGAGGTTCAGAGGTTTAAGGCCTTTGTCTTGCGAATGTCATGGTAACCCCCATGGTTCTGTGACCCCACAATACTCTCATCAACCTTTTCCTGCTGTCAAATCTGCCCGAAACCTTCGGCGGGTCTGAGCCGAAAGCGCAATGAACTTGTCGTATAGCTCTGCCTCAATGGTCTGCGGCTTGGCTTCTGATTTGATCGTGAAGCCTGACCCGTTCGCGGCGTGATCGCAGTTGTTCTGTTGCCGCTGCTTCAGGCCTTATGGTCCAGCTCCCATTATCAAAATGCGCGATGAACGTTCGTTTTGCTCCGACCAAAAGATCGTCGGACAAGTGGTCTCCAATCACGAGGATTTCGATGCTGACCCGCTCTATTTCCGCCTGCATGGGACTCGCCTCACCTTCCGCTTTGGTGCGGTTGATAATGCTCTCAAACGTGCCGATCGAAGCGTAGTCACCCTGCTTGAGAGGCCCCTGGAACGTTTTGTTTCGTGGATCCGTATTGTTCCATAAGTCACTCTTATAGTCCGTGATCGAATGTTGCACTTCCCTGTCGCCCCACCTCAGGGTCGCATGGACACTTTCGATGTAAACGGCTTCCGAACTCATGTTGCTGATAAAACAAGCTGCGTCCAGTTCGGAGCCAGCCGCTTGGTTGATAACGATTTTTGATCGGCGCTGCCGCCGAAAGCTTTGCAGGAAGACCTGGAGATAAGCGATCCAGACAAAGAGCATAGCAACGTTTGCAACAGCATTTATGACATCACTGTTGGCTGAAATCCATTCCAACATCACGGCTCCCTTTCTGTCCTCCGCTTAACAGGAGCTACATCGTTCTGTTCCCGCCATTAGTTCTTCAAACGTCACCCGGTTGGTTCCGCTGATCCGACACACGGGCGGAGATTGGGACGCTGCCCGTGAAAGGCAAACCTGTTTGACAGGCGGTCTGCCTCACCGGCTGATGCTCAGGTCCATACAGCTTCGACACGAGAAGCGCCCAAAGCAGTCATTCACCCCAGATCGATATCACCCTGATAGACCTGGGAAGCGCTATCTGCGGAACCGCGCAGCGGCCCGGACGGTTCGGCAACAGGAACATGCTTTGGACGATGAGCCGATGAACGAAGACATTAGCATTCCGCCAGTGCGTGAGGACGGCCTCCAACTGCAAGAAGAGCGAAGGATCCAGAGGGTGTTCTGGACCGTCCAGCGCGTGTCATGGTTCCTGTTTGGTGTTGTCTGTCTTGTTGCGCTGCTGGGTTTTACGGGCAGCGGCGGCGTGTTCCAGAAGCAGACTGTCCGTTTTGCCGATGCCGTCGTGGAACTCCCACGTATCACACGGTGGGAAGCCTCGGATGATCTTTCCATTCGCTTCACGACGGCGCTAGCGGCGCCTGAGGTCACCATTGGGCAGCCCTTTTTTGATCTCTTCTCCATAGAACGCATTCAACCCGAACCGCAGGAGACCGCCCTTGCGTCCTCTGCACAGCGCCTGCGGTTCGCGGCGGAAGGGGCGCCGCCTCATGAGGTTTCCATCGGCATCCGGTCCATGCATTTCGGCCGGGCCAGCTTCGACATGACCATTGGCGGGGAGACGCTGATGGTCGGCATTCTTGTTCTCCCATAAGAGGTTCGAATGGATTCAGTC
>ERZ1029858.195-NODE-195-length-12181-cov-7.729342_pt1 | contig 12181 bp, 5 predicted proteins | sample MGYA00519237_ERZ1029858 | MGnify/ENA primary metagenome ERZ1029858 (study PRJEB33666, sample SAMEA4610919) | skin metagenome | biome: Human-associated habitat; feature: Malodor aspect; material: skin | place: Philippines | collected 2015-08 ...
AGAGCAACTTGTAGACGAAGTTGTGAAACAGTTTGATATGATATAAATTTCGTATATTCTAGTGAAAATGTAGTCAACTGTGATATAGTATACTTGTAAAATTTTTAAAGTATAAGGAGTTATTTAATGACAGTTGATGAAAATAAAAAAGAAATGTATAAAATAGGTGAATTTGCAAAAATTATAAATGTTTCAATATCATCTTTACAGAGATGGGATAAAAATGGATTATTAAAAGCTATTCATGGAAAAGGAAACAGACGATATTATACAAAAAATCATATTAAAAAATATGATCAATTAAAAAAAGAAAATAAAAGCAGATTATCTAGAAGAAAGAATCCAAAGTATAAAGATTTAACAGGTAATGTTTATGGTAAATTAACTGTTCTTAATAGAGCAGATGATTGGATTGGCTTAAATGGTCATAGACATATTCAATGGAATTGTATATGTGAATGTGGAAATAAAACAGTTATAAAAGGTTCTAGTTTGCAGTCAGGTTATAATAAATCCTGTGGATGTTCTCAATATGGAAACAGTGTTGTTAAAAAAATGTGGGATGATTATAAAAAATTAGAACCAGAAAAAATTTTAGAGAATGTAAAAAAATCATCATTTTCAGAACCATTGTATGTTAATAAAAAAAGAAATAAACATTCAAAACGTAATAATAAATTTCATGATTTAACTGGTTTACATTTTGGTTTTTGGACAGTAATAGAACGGTCTGAGGATAGGTTTTATAAAAACGGAGGACGTGTTACTACATGGTTATGTAAATGTAAATGTGGTAATTTCAAAGTTGTTCCAGCTAGAGATTTAAAACGTGGAGCTAGTAAATCATGTGGTTGTTTAAAATCAATGTCGTGGTTAGAATATTATGTTAAAGAATTTCTTTTTGATCATAATTATGATTATTATTATCAAAAAAAATATCCGGATTTAATAGGAACTGGTGGTAAATCTTTATCATATGATTTTTTAATTTTAAAAAACAACCAACCTTATTGTTTGATTGAATGTCAAGGTGAGCAACATTTTAAACCTGTTAAAAAATTTGGAGGTTCAAAAAAGTATTTAAAACAACAAGTCCATGATCTTTTAAAACGAAAGTATGCAAAAGATATATTAAACATCCCTTTATATGAAATTTCTTATAAAATCAAAACTAAAGAAGGAATATACGAAATACTTAACGAAATAATTTAAGTATAAAATATCATAAAAAGTGCAAGAATACACTATGATACTTCAGACTCTCCAGCAATTAAGAGATGTATATGGTGAATCTGTAGATAAAATCGTATCATCAAACACAGCTGTATTTATTTACTTAATAAGTAACGATACAGACATGTTACAAGACTTATCAAGACAAGCGGGTAACACACATGTTTCAAGACCATCATCTAAAAACGTTACTAAAGATGTTGGTGCATTATATAATGCAACTAAAAGTGATGTATCATATACTTACTCAACTCAAGAAGAACCATTGTTCTCAGTTGATAAGTTAATGAGTTTTACAAATGGTGAAGCAATGGTATTATCATCAGTTCATCGTGCTGATAACTCAGGAGAAGCTGTTAGACCTAATCCAATTTACAACACAGATAAAACAATCATGCCAATGGCATATGCGTTACACAAAAAAGGTCATAATAATTCGTTATTTAAAACTGCTGTAGCAAATGCAGAAGTTGCAACATCATCTTCTGGTCAAGATGTATATCAAACAATTCCTGATTTTAATGCGATGTATCAAAAACGAGTAGATCAAGCTAAGTATACACAACGTATGTTACATCTATATAAAGAAGAAAATGAGTTATCTGATCAAGATTTAATCAGACGTGATATTAATGTTGTTTCTGAATCTGTAATGCGTATGATTAATGCAAAACGTTATGAGAAAGAAAGACAAGAAGAATTAATAAGTGAGTCTGATATGGATGATTTAGATCAATTTGATGAGTTTGATCAAGTTGATGATGATTCATCTATGAACGATTCTTTAGATAACACTGAACGTAAAATTATAAATCATGATGACTTTGATGAAGGTGTTGTCCAAACTCCAAATTCGTCACGATTATTAACAGATAAAGAAAAAATATATCAAGATGATGTTGGTAAAACAGAAGATAAATTTAAGCAAGAAGAAGAATTAAAGCGTCAATTGATTTATTTGAATGATGAAGCATCGTATACAGATATTGTAAATAATAATAGAATTTATGAATTTTTAGCAGAAGTATTAGTAAATACGTTTAAAAATACTCTAAATAACAATATAATGGTTAATGCAGAGTATGAATATGTTAAAAACTCAAATACTAATCATACGATTAAGTATAAATCAACAGGTGAGGTTATGTTTTCATATACTAGAATTACAAATGAAGATTCATCTACAACTGATGAATGGACTGTTCATGATGAATTTAAACGATTGGTAAAAGAAACTGCTACTAAAGGTGCAATAGATGTTATGGATAAACAATCATCTCGATCACAAAACGTTTATTTACTTAATCAAAATGAAGTGAATAATTTATTTAAAATAGATGATTCTGATATCATTTATTATGATTTGTCTAAAAAATTAAAAGAGGATAAAATTAATAACGTTACTGGGGTGTAATTAATGGCTAGAAATAGAATAAAGCAAACATATAAAATTACAAACAGTATCAACGTGCATTTTTGGGATATTCCTATTAGCTTTAGAAACGGATCGCTTGGTTTAAAGCGACCCGTTACTATTAAAGTACTTGGACTCATTATATTAGCTGCATTTGCATGGTTTATGCTAATTACACATATGCTTCAAAATTATTATGGAGCATTTAATACATTTATGTTTAGTGTAGGTTATTGGTTATTATGTATAGCAGCATTAACAAATCAAAAAAATGGTTTAATGGGTTATAGATGGTTTGTACCAACTGCAAGATACTGGATTAATTCAAAACGTAGAACAATTAATACAAGAGGAAGAGCTGGGGAGCGTGAAATAATGAAATTAAAATGGAGCATACCAATTGAAGATGTAAATGAAGAATCAGGTGTTATTAATTGTACAGATGGTTCAGTTGCTGTAGTATTTGATGTCATTGGATATGGATCAAAAGCATTATTCGATGAAGATAAAGAAGATATTATTTCTGCATATGAAACTTATTTAAATAATATTAATGTTGGTACAGGTATTACAGTTGATTCAAGACAATCAGAACAACATGTCGAACGTCAATTAGACTCATTAGAACAATTACGTCGTAAAAATGCTCAAGAACCAACAATTGATGCAATTATAGCAAGACAACGTAAAATTTTGGAACGACATGTTAAACCAAATTTCAAATCAACTCATCAATACTTATTCATTCGTTGTCGTAATATAGATGTCTTAAATGAAGAAATTCAACGGTTAAATACACAACGTGCTCATGGTATGTTACGTTCAATGGTTCAACTTAGACATGGTGATTTAATTGATCGATTACATCAATTTTATAGTTTATCTTAATTTTAAATAGAAAGGTGATTTAAGTTATGGGTATTTTTTCAAGTCGTAAAAAGAATAAAGATGAAGATGTAAAAAATGAATCTAAAAAAGCAGTTCGTAAAAAAGGAAAAAAACAAAAAGAAAAAAATGTAAAAGAGTCAAAACGGACTGTAGATAGAACTCGTCAAGATGAAATTGCTGATCGTATTGAAGTTGAAATGTTAGCAGAAAAACCAGATGCTAATACAAAATCACGTAAATTTAAACGAAAAAAACGTGAAAAAGTAGAACGTAAATTAGAACTACGTCAAGAATGGATCGAGAAAATTAAACCAATTGGTAATATTAAATTTGGTAGTGTTGATATGCAGATTGATGGTTCATATGCAACAATTTTAACGTTTGTTGTTATGCCGGGTTCATTTAATAAACTTGAACCATTATGGGGTATCAACGCAATTCCTCGTATTATTCGTGATAAAAATTTAAGAGATAAAAATATAGAATCTAAATTATTATATAACATTAGTAGACGTTCTGATAAATGGGCTGAAAGTCGTATTCCACAAGCAATTGAGGTAGCAGAAAGTGGACATTATGAAACAAGTAAAGGTTCACAAGCTGTTGAGGCTAGTCGATTTAGAGATCGTTTTAATCAAACACATGAAATTGCTAATGAATTGAAAAACGGAGCAAGTTATTTAGATTTATCAATGCGTGTAATTATTAAAACGCAAGATCAAAAAGATTTAACAGATGCTATTCGTGCATTAGAAAGAGAATATCAAAGTGTATTCTCATCTACAGTTCAATTAGTTCCATTTATTGGAGAACAAGATGTTGAGTATGCAAGCATGTTAAATATTGCAGAAGAACAACTTGGAGAAAACTATCAATTAACATCTAGAGAACTTGCTGGTAGTTATTTATTTGTTACTCGTGGTATTAATGACGATGATGGTACATATGTAGGTTCATTAGCGTATGAAGTTAATAGTGATCCTGTGTTACTTAATACAATGAAGTTTAGAGAGTTAATGGTTGTTTGTGCTAAAGGTCCAGCAGAGGATTTATCTTCAAAATATCATCAAAACATTAATCATACATTTAAAGCAACAACAGGTTGGTCTGTTAAAATAACACAAGATGCTTTAATTAGAGATCATAAAGTAATGCATATGGTATTAAATGAAGAAGATCCTAGACGTATTCCAAATGCTCTTGATTTAAGAGATGTAACATCATATATTGATTTAACATCTCAACGTTATGGTATTAATATGTTAGAACCATCTAGTTTTGGAATGGATGAAAATGCTGCGTATAATATTTTGGTTACTAAGATCCAAACAATTCTTAGACAATTCTCTCAAAAGATTGATGAAACTGATGATACAACATTAACGTCAGAAGATATGCAAGCATTACAACAATTATTATATAAATTCTATGTTAATGAAGGTATGTGGGTAGTAGATTCAAAAACTGAAAAAGATGACATTCGTTTATTAAACCTTCCTCATGATCAAGTGCCAGTATTAAGTGATTTGGTTGTATATGCTCAAGATAGTATTACTGCTGAAGCTAATGGTTCTAATGTTTATACAAGAAGTTATAATAAAATTTATCAGTTATTAAAAGATATTAGTAATAATCATGGTCATTTGTTTGATAGACATACATCTATTGATAGACATAAATTAAGTCAAAAGAAACAAATTATATTTGATTTTAAACACTTGAGCATCAGTAGTGAAAAAGCATTAATGGGGCAATTTATTAACGCTTTTAGTTTTGGTGAAGGTGAACTTAAAGACGGAGACGTTTTGATTATTCATGGTATGGATTTAATGACACCAACTGTATGTGATTTCTTACAATTACGATTCCGTCAATTACAACAACGTGGTGTTAAAGTTGTATTGTTATATGAAGAAGCTGATATCATGTTAAGTAAAGAACCACAACATAAACAACATAATAGATGGTTTGAAAATGCAGATGTTCGTTTAACAAACCCTATGACAAACTCAAGTTTACATCAATATTCTAATATTCTTCATGTAACGTTACCTGATTCCGTTAAACAAGGGATGTCAGGTACAGATAGATATGTTTATTTATTAAACAGAAGTCAAAATAGAGAATCGATATTGTTTAATTGGGACATCGTTTTATAACACACTTTAATAGAAATTTTACAAAAAGATCGCTAACGCGGTCTTTTTTTTGATATAATATATAAGTAAATATATGTAATGAAAGGGAGAATTTATATGGCTGAAATTGATGTTACAAAATCATCATCATCAAGTGTAGAAATTACAAAAGATGAACTCGTTGATGGTTTAAGAAACATTCCTCAAAAAAATAGAAATAAATTGAAAACAAGATTATCTAGTCCAACGGCTCAATATAATTTAGATACATTGAATCGTGGTAATCAAGTTTTGAATTTCTTAAAAGATCAAGGTTATACATATGAATTACAAACAAGATCAAGAGGTAATGGTCTTCTTGCAAAAGTACGTGGATTAGGTGGTAATGACTTTTTAATTACAGTTGCTATGGCTGATGATCCAAATAGTAGACAAGCATATAATCGTAATGGTGCTAATAAAGTAGGGAATGTTACGATGAACAATCGTAATTTTTATACTGCAAATCAAGGGTTACAAAATACGTTTGATATGTTTTTAGCACTTACTGGTAAATTATCAGTAGAAATTGATCCACCAAAAGATTCATCATCAAAACGAAAAAGAGACAAATTTGATATGGCTTACAATATTGTTGATGAAAATGGTAAGGTGGTATCTCGTTTCTTTAGAAGAAAATTAAAAGAAAATGATCTTGAATTAGAACGTGATGGATTTGAGCAAACTGTTGAGCCGGATGACTTTTTAATCGAAGCATTTGGTGAAGACGATACTTCATTAATTCGATCTCCATTAGAAGAATTAATTCATGAAACAAACGAACGTATTGAACGTGAAGCAGATGAAAATAATATGATTATGATTGTGAATCAAGGATTCCAAGAACATATCGAAGTTGCTCCAATTCAATATGATAATAATAGAACGTATGAAAATATGGATTTAGATATGTTACTTGCATTAAATGATAGAAATACATTAGCTGATGCTATTGTGAGAGAAATGCTTGTAAACGAAGATTTCACACTTGATAATGATCAAATCATTGCGGAAGACGGTTTGAAAGACTTATTAATGGAAAATACAGCTGGTATTCGTGCTAATACCATTGATCCAAATGAATTAGGTCCGAATTATCAAGCCGTTTTGGATATGGTTCATGATAATTTAGAGAAACAAAATATAACAAATATTGAAGTTTCTATTGATGAGGATCATGTTATTCACTGGACAGGTGAAAGGGGTTATTATCAAGGAATTAATTCTAGAAGAAAAAATGAAACTAAAGAATTATCTGGAGAAATTGGTCAAGTCTTTTTACCTGATGATGAAGGTATTATTAACACGAAATTTAGAACGGTAGAAGCATCTTCTGATAGAAATTATAGAATGATTCCAAGTTACACAGCATATTATGCAGATAGAGATGGTATTGAGATTATACCTAAAACAAAATATGCTAAAGTAAAAGATAAAAATGAAAATGAAAGAGAAGGCGAATTTGTAATTCGTGAAAATGGAGAACTTCTTAAAATACCTGATCCAGATGAAAAAAATGCTACACCAAGACATTGGACATTAGATGAATTATCTCCAGAAAAAATTAAAAAAATGTCAACAATGATTGCGGCAAGATCATCTCATAAAACATTTGGTGTTCCAATTGCAATGACACAACGTGAGAAAAAAGTATATGAAGTAGCAACAGTTACTTTAGAAGATGGTCGTGAAGTAGTTGCTGATGAAAATGGTAATCCATTAACGCATCCAAAAGATAAAAACATGATGTTCTCAAAAGAACAATTTCCAGAGCATATTTTAAAAGCTCAAATTAATTCTATTAATCGTCGTAATGCATTAAGACCAAATGATCAAATACCTATGATTGGATATACAACTCGTAAACCAACACTTCGTGAATCAATTCGAGTTCGTGGTTTTGAGCAGTCATTAGAGCAAAATCTTGAAGCGATTATTGCTCGTCAAGTATTACAAGAACAATCTAGTTATAAAGATACAACATCATTAAATAAACTTTATCATGGTGATGTTTATGGAACTCGTGTAAAAGGTGATAAAGGTTTAACTCCATCTGTAATTAAAACATATAGAAACAGAGTTCGTTTCCCTAATGAAATCACTGATATGTCATATGAAGAACTTGATGAAGGTTTAGAATATGATAGCAAGGGTGATGTAATTGAGTATCGTAAATCAGCAACACACCGTCATAATTTAATTGCATTTGAAGGTATTTTTGATAGATCATTATCATCTGATGGTCAAGCATTAGGTAAAATTAAATATCTTAATAATGGTGTGACAGTTAATCAAGATGGTTCATTAAATGTTCCGGAAAACAATTATACATCTGCTGCTCCAATTTACGATGATGTTCCTTATACATGGGGTGATCCATCTGACCGTGCTATGATGGGACCTAACCAAGTGATGAAATCTAGAGATGTTAGTAATGCAACTGTTGCATTAATGTCTTATAAAGGATATACGTTTGAAGATGGTGCTGTAATTAGTGAGGATTATGCAAAACGTATGGGTGCGATTGTTAATGGTTATGACGAAAATGGAGAACCTATTCCATTGCAAGTTGGGGATAAAATTTCTGATATGCATGGTAACAAAGCAACAATCAGTTATATTGCTACACCTGAAAAAGATAAACTATTTAAAGAAAATCCTCAATTAGATGTCATTATGAACCCTCATTCAATTCCATCTCGTAAAAACACAGGTGTTGTGTTGGAGATGCAGAAAAATGGTAATTTCCAAGATATTACATTGAATGGTGAAAAAGTAGCTGAAGCTGGAACATTAGGGGTTGTTCTTACTAATATCACTGCTAAAGATAAAACGCATACGTATGAACAAGGTGAAGGTCGTTTAGGTCGTTCATTTGGTGTTCAAGAGGCATGGGTTGCAAATGCTTTAGAATTAGATGGTGTTATGGATGAAGTTTATGGCGAAAATAAAAAAGCATACGAACGTCTTCGTAAATATATGAATGTTACAGGTCTTGATATGGATGAAGATGGTGTTATGTATCAATCAAATAGTGTTAAATATGATCCAGAAACTGGAGAATATAACATGGAAGTGATTGATTTTAAAGGTTATGATAAAGAACAAGGTTTATCATTACCAGAAGGCGAAGCTGCCATCAAATTGCCAGTAAATGTTGATTTACCATCAGGTAGAAGTTCAGATACATTATATGTATTACCAGAAGAATTCCGTAAAACTCAAGAATTGTATGATGGTGGTAGAATGTACCACGATTACTCAAGAGTTTATTCAGAAATTGCTGAAATAAGTGGAGATTTTGAACTTAAAAAACAAGAATGGATTCGAAATTATATCGGTGAAAACGGTGAAAATAATTTTGATTTCACTGATAAACAGCAATTAGATATGTTTATGGAATATATTCCAGATGAACATCGTAAAGAAATATCAGATTATATCACTCAAACTCAAAATGAGATTCAAGGTAAAGTGTCACAATTAACCGATCGTATTGTTGAAGATAAACTTGGTGGATTTGTAACAATTGATCAAGAGAAAAACCGAGAATTAAGAGATGGTGCTGCTGTAAAACGTAGTATTATGAAACGAGACATTATGGGACGTCAAGTTCCGCATTCAGCAACAAGTGTTGTTACAGCTGATCCAAATGTAGATATTAATACAATTAAAGTATCACCTGAAATTTATGAAAAAATGGCTCTTAAAAATCCAGAAGAAGATCGTGTGTTATTATGGCGTGATCCAGCATTGCATGACGGTTCAATGAGATCATTTAAAATTGAAAAAGATGAAAACTTAGTTGGTGTAGGAATTAACCCACTTGTTACAGAAAGTTTTGGTATGGACTTTGATGGTGATACAGTTGGTTTATATGCTCCTAAGTCAGAAGCTGCTCAAAAAGACTTAAAAGAAAAAGCGGCATTAGAAAAACATTTAATTGATCCAACTTCAGAAGAGTTTACAGGTAATATTGGTATGGATTTTGTATCTAGTGCCTATAAAGCGGGTTATGTAGGTGAAAATATTACTCAAGGTCGTTTAAAAGGTAGAGAAGACGAAGTTAAAGATATGAATCCAAAAGATCAACTTCAATTTATGCTTACTGAAATGGCGAAAGAAGAAAATGGTGCTGAAAAAATCAATCAATTATGGAAAGATACAGTAACATCAGAAGAATATAACATTGGTGCTTCTAAGATTGATTTAAGAGATAGAGAGGCATTTAGAGATTCAATGATGCATATGGCTAAAATTGGAGCAAAAGGTAAACCAAGTGGTATTCAATCAGAAATTGAACAACGTTTTGATAAAGAAGGTATTACATCATATGCTAAGAAAATGAAACATGCTGATTTCAGATCAACTGCAAAAGGTAAAAATGGTAATGAACCAACGGTTATGCAATATTATGATAGAGCCGTGTTTATGGTTGATTTAAAAAATAAAATTGAGAATCCAAAATCTAAAGATGAAAAGAAACAATCAGAAGCTCAATTAAAATATATGCTTACAGCAGGTCATTATAGAACTGATAAGAAAACTGGTTTTAAAACATGGGTTGAACATACTGGTGGTTTAGCTCGAGATTATAACCGTACTCGTGAAGCTCAAGCTGGTAAAGTTGATTTAACAGGTCGTGCTGGTGCTAAATCTCAAAAATTAGTAAGTATTATGTATGATGATAAAGATGGTGCGATGAGTGCAATGGAAGTCACTGAACCTTTAACTCAAGCAACTCTTAAATTAAAACATAACCCAGAAGATACACCAGAAATTGAAAATTTATTGAATGATTTTGATAAATTATTAAATGAAGGTGGAAAATCTAAAAATGATTTCATTGGTGCGTTTACAAATGAAAAAGGTTCTGGTATGTATGATAAAATTGGATTAAATGTTAATAAAAAACATTTAAGTAAAGTGTTTGATGCTATCTCTGATGGTGATAAACAAAATCCAACAACTAGACCGATTGAAGATGTTATGAACGAAAAAATGTCACCACTTATGAAAGTGAACATGAAAGGTTATGACGCTATTCGTGAAATGGCGGAAGATAATTCTAATAACCTTCGTAAAATTGCAAGAGGACATCAAGATGTAAAATTACATTCATTTAAAGATGGTAATTATTCTGGAAAACATGTTCCTAAAAATTTAAAAGACGTGTCTGCTCCAAGCATTAAAAAAGAAGCGGATAAATGTTATGACAGAGCTTTAGCGAAACATAATGAGCAAGAAAAACAAAAAGTTCAAGAATCTGAAAAACGTCATAATAAAGTAGCTGTTGAACAAGAACGTCCAACTAATAATAAAGAGATTAATGCATCACAAGAATATACAAATAAAGAACATGTGATTAAAGAAGAAGTGAAAAATGTTAGCTCTAAAACACATTCAAATGATTGGTATGTTGTAAATAAAGTGATGCCAGTTGATGAAGTTGAAGCAAAAGATCAAGCTAAACAAGCGTTTGATAAACAAAATCATAATGGTAAATCATTTGATGAGTATTATGAAGAGGTATCTAAATCAGAAGATCCAAAAGAAAATCCAATTATGCAACTTGAAAATGATCCTGATTATCAAGATTATAAATATGGAAAATCTTATGGTAATGATTCAAAAGATCCAAATTATACAAATTTCACAGCATATAAAGAACATCTAAATCAAGAGCAAAGTAAGAAAGCTCAACGTATTGCAAAAGAAAATAAAAAGAATAATGTTCGTACAGAACGTATTAAAAAAGAAGATATGACAGATGTGATTACAAAATCTATTGCAAATGGTGAAGTAAAAGATGTTAGTGAACAAATCTCAAGACAAGACAATGATTCTATTAAAAACAGAGTAGAACTTGTAAATAAAATAAAAAATGAACCTGTTGATTTAAATACAGAATATATTGAGGTATCAAAAGAAGAGGCTTTACAAAAATTTGCTAAAGACTTCGAAAAAGAACCTGTCTTAAATAATGATGATATGTCTGTATCTGAATATATCAATGATTTAGATGATGAATTTCCAATTGAAGAACGTTTAGAGATTGATGAGTCATATCAACGTTATAAACGTGTGGAAAAAGAAGATCCATCAATTGATTATGATACGTTCAAATACATTGATGACAGAATCAATAATTTTGATAAAGAAGTAGAACTTAATGAAAAAGTTGTTGAATATGAAGAAGAATTAAATCGAGAAAAACCTAAAGTGCAACCTGCTCGAGTGCAAAAGGTTGAGCCGGAGGGTTTTGAAATGGCATAATAATGAATATAATATTCATTCTATCCAGTAAGCCAGTACATTTGTACTGGCTTTTTTGTATTTTTATGCTAAAATAATATTACGAACAATATTGTTCAAAAATTGCATAAAGTTGGTGAATCATATGGTTACATTATTTGCAACCGATTATAAAACCATTGAATTAATTTATGCTTACAATGAATTTGAATTA
>ERZ1029858.196-NODE-196-length-11977-cov-90.708774_pt1 | contig 11977 bp, 20 predicted proteins | sample MGYA00519237_ERZ1029858 | MGnify/ENA primary metagenome ERZ1029858 (study PRJEB33666, sample SAMEA4610919) | skin metagenome | biome: Human-associated habitat; feature: Malodor aspect; material: skin | place: Philippines | collected 2015-08 ...
TGCACCCAAAGGATACAGTCATTTTAAAGGATACTCGATTTTGAGTAGTAAATTTAGTAGCTAAATTCATTATCTTATAAAAAGCTCTAAATGTAAATAGAAAACGCTTACTTTTTGTTTGTAAAAAGTTTATACGCCATACTTACATTTAATTTTCATCTCTGTATTATTTCTATATAGTATCAAGACAAGAAGAAATTCGTTTCCAAAATCACGTTATTTTGTTAATATCAAACTATGAAATGTAAAAACACAATTGGGTTGGTAGTCCCAATACAAAATATAAATTTTTGTCAGTAACCTTCCTCCTCAGGTCGTCCTTCATTTCATGTAAAAATAGAGGAGGGACAACATGAAACTTATAATTTTTCATGATGGTCAATTTTTTATTGGATTAGTTGAATATACAAAAAATAAAAAATCAGTTTTGGCTAAATATACATTTGGTACAGAACCTGATAGAGAAACTATTTTAAAATTCATAGACAAAGAGCTTTTAAACTTAATAAATAACAGCAAGGCAATAACTAAAAATAAATCACCTAGAAAGAAAATTAATCCAAAAAGATTGCAAAGACAAGTAGCAAAAGAGCAAAAGAAAAAAGTAATCACTACTCAATCACAAAAAGCGTTAAAAAAAGAACAAGAACTCAAGAAAAAAAGTTCTAAAAAAAGAAATAAGCAACAAAAAGAAGAAGAAAAAGCACGAAAACGCAAAATCAAAAAACAAAAAGCACGAGAAAAACATAAAGGTCATTAAATCTTGATTACTTTATTCCAATTGCTTTATTGACGTTGAGCCTCGGAACCCTTAACAATCCCAAAAACTTGTCGAATAGTCGGCTTAATAGCTCACGCTATGCCGACATTCGTCCCCAAGTTTAGTTAAGGGTTCTTCTCAACTTCAATAAATTTTCTCGGCATAAAATAAATGCGTGTTCTATTTTTGTGAAGATTTCTTAAAAATACCAATAAACCAAGTAATTAAAAGATACAATAACACACCAAAGATAAGTCCCTCTAAAAGTTTAAGAGGTAATTTTTCAGGTGTTGGAAGCAAATAATTCATGGTACAACGAAGCAAAATTGCTAATACTAATCCTTTTAAAAAGTAATTAATTTTATCCACTTATAAGATACTCCTTTTTATCAAACATTATCACAAGACTTATTAAAAAATTAAATACCCTTATTTTAAATTTTAAGGGGGCATTTTAAAGATTTAGTGGTAAATCATATATTTTAATACCCAAAAACTTATATTGGCTCTTAAAACTCAAATATGAGCCAAATTTAAAAATCAGAAAAACAAGCCTTTACTTTAGATATTAACAAATTAAACTCTTATTTAACACTTAATATATAAAACGCATAATTAAACTTTACACATAGCCTATAAGCGTTGCTAAACGTCTGATTATATCGTCACGTTTACGCAACATACTTGTTTTACTTATACCGAAGTAGTCGGCTATATCTTGCCACTCATAACAGCCAATCGGACACTCCCAATATCTAAAACGCATAATTTCTTTAGTTTCTTTGTCCGCTTCATCTATGAGTTGATCTACACCATTAACAATATTACATAATCTCTCATATTTATTTTTCATACCTATGTTGTTTGTTTCACTATTAATATTATTTAGTAATTCAAAGTGAGTAAACTTCATTTCTTTGCGATATTGCTCTATACGTTCTATATAGTCCTCTAACTTCTTAATATCGTGTCTTTCAATCATTAGCAAAGTAATACCCCTCTATATTTCAAGTTTTTTAAAGTTATTTTAGTACCTAGTACTAATCATAGAATATATAAGCTATTTAATCTTTATATTGAGTAAGTAAATGTAAGGTTTTAACATATAGAAGCGGTTTATCTCTTATAAGCTTCAGAGAGCGTTTTAGAAAGCTTCTAATAGCGGTATTGATACTTTATACCTAATATATGTTAAGTGGTTTAAATAGGCTAAAAAAACGCTACTATCTTACGAAAACTTACGTTTATTTCTTTGTAACCTTTATATAACCTTATCGTTTTTTACTACCTTCTCAAAACCTTCTCATTTCTGACTACCTTACGAAAACCTTCCGATTTTTTACAACATAAATTTTTGTACCTATCTAAAATCGCACTATTTTTACTTACCTTGCACAAACCTTGTACATTTTATATTTGTTCTACCTTTAGGAAACCTTTGTATTTTTGCAAAGCTCAAAATTGAGCTCTGCTAATTATTTAATAGTTTTGAAGCAAAACCCAAATTTGGGTTCTGATGATTATTTCAGATGCATTAAAGGACAATCCAAAATTGGATAGTCTTAATTTTTTATAGAAATCAAATTTACTATCTACTCACTAAAAACTCGACTACCTCTACCTTTTCTCATCACTTTATAACCCCTTTATTCTTTAAAATTCTTCATCATCTTTCATCATTTAGCACCCACTTATTCAATGCAGCTTAACAATACTTAACATTCAATGTACGCTTAACTACCTAAGAAAACCTAATATAAAATGCAGTAATATGTAGTATTTTAGTCGATTTTAATTATTAAACTTAATAATCATTTTCTACACTTAGAGGCTCATAACTTCTATATAGTTTTAAATCTCTCGAAAATTAAAGTTAATTAAAGGTATAAAGTCAAAAATGACTATGTTCTTTTTTAACCCGTCGTTAATGTCGTTCCTTTGCTTAATTACTCTCTCTTTCTCGATGTTAATTTTTAAATTTTAAAATTTGCTCGATACATTGGTATAACTCACGTTAAAGACAATTAAACCCCTTCAAAAATTTGCATTATTTAGCATTAATTAAAAGTACAAATCCAAAAATGATCAACTTTAATAAGCTCAAACTTTTTATGAGAGATAGCTTTGCTTAGTCAAAAAAGTCTAATCAAAAAGCACCTACTCAAAATTGAGTAAGTACCCTTTTTAAGCTAGGCTTTTCTAGGGTATTCATTAAAATTTATCCAACAATTTCATGATAGATTACACTCATATTTGAGCAATAATTTTGGTCACACAAAAAAGTTTAATCAAATAAGCTGCTACTCATTATTAAGTAACAGCTTTTTCATACCAAATTCATTATTGAAATACCCAACATTTCCCCACATTTTTAAAGTCTTATTGATACTTTCACTAAATGGGGAGTGAACAAACGATATAACAAAATAACAATAATAGGCGGGGTATTTGAACGCCCCTATTTGAATTTGTCCAACATTTTCCAACAATTTCATATTTGATACCCCACCCCCCTCACGCGTGAAAAAAATAATAAATTTGGAAAGTAGACACCCCTCGCCGTTCTCCAATAACACTTTTACTCTTTAAATGTTTAGAGTGGGGGGGTATTAACTAGCTTCATTTACAATCTTATCTAACAAACCGTTATACATTTGTCTAACACGTTCTCCCGAAAGATTAAATACCTTTCCTACTTCGTTTAACGACTTACCCTGACACAATAAATAAAATACAAAGTACTCTTTATCTGTTCCCACTCTATCTACAATTTGCTCTAGTTCATTAAAAAAGATTTGATTGTCGATATTATCATTTACTTCTACCGCTTCGACATCATCACTAATTTCAAAGAAGTTATCTATATCTAACTCACTCTCTTTAACATCAATCGTAGTCGTATTATGGTATTCTTTTACAAATTGTTTAATCGCTTCTTTATCATACTTCACACCTTAACACCCACTTTATGTGAATGAATGGCTTTATATAAATCACATCTTAAACGGTTAATCAGTTCACTATCTATTGCTGCACCATTAGAACGAATGTAATACATTATTTCTTTTTGTTCACTTGGTGTATATCTTTTAACCACTTCTTTAAATAGTGCTAGCTTCTTACTTGATCGTTTAATATATGCGTTTAGCTTAGCCTTTTCTTCTAGTATATGTATAACAAGTTTCTCTAGTGGATATGATACTGATACAAATCCAAACACATCACTAGAAGTTGAATGAGAGATATTTAAGTAATACATTGCTTCTATTTGCAATTTGATACCTTTTATCTTTGAATTTATAAACTGCGGACTAAATTCCGTTAATAGTGCATATTCTGTTATCTTTGCTTCACGATAATATAAACAATGTTTCACTCGTTTAATTTTCATTCATACACTCCTATTTATAATTGTTTAATACATCTAAGTAACGTTGTTTAACTGAACGTACACCAATATAGCCCGCTTCATCTTTAGTTGCTGGTATGCCCAAATAATACATTTTAAGCGTGTTTAACGTGTTTCTTTCACTTACTAACCTTTTATACTCAATCTCATCTGAATAAGGATATAACACCTTTTCTTTAAGTTTCTCGAAGTCTTTTGCTATATGCTTCTTCTCCAACTCATTGAAGCGGTTATTTATTAAGTTCTCGTATAGATATATATCATATATTTTAGTGTCAGTTGGTGCTAAATGTTTAATAAGAGCAATCGCTTCATCATTAGTTATTAGTGATAGTCTTGCTTGTAAATCTTGTCGCTTAATAATTTCAGCATGTGGATTTTCTATGTCTTGCTCTAATACTTCGTTTTGCATAATACATAATTGATCGTTAATACTTTGTAATTTACTTGCTGCAAATTCCTTAAATCCATTCTCTAACTTCTCGATTTTAGATAACTGTTGTTTGTCTATCTCACTATTACTATGTCCCGCTTCTCTAAGTGCTTTAGTTTCATCAAGGAATCTATCTAACTCTTTAATGAGCGTTTGATAGTCGTTATCTTCAAATAATACATTCCATGCGTCAATGATTGCTTTACTTTCTTTTTCTAATACTTTCATATCTCTTTAACCCTCTTTTCAATTAAAGATGTTCTAAAAACAATTCTAAGCACTGTAATAGCTTATTTTAGAAGTCTTATATTCTCATACTATTACTTATATCAATTTTTAATTAATGCTCTAAAATAGACTTTAAAATGATTAATTCTATTTTAGATTTTTAGTTTCTAGAATTTAGTTATAAAAATGTTATCAAGCGATTACTTAAATCTTACTAACTATACGGGGTATTTCAGCCTCTCCCTTAAATACGAAAAGAAGTCACGGACATAATAGCCCGTAACTCTATTTATGAATGAAAATCTTTTAACCTATAATCTGCACCGTGCATTTTAATAATCTTTGTATTCTTCATTAGTCGGCTAAATATCTTCTTACTATCTTTAGTTAATGTTAATTCTTTTGCTGTATTGTTGGTCGTAATAATATTGTGTTTTCCAGTTCGTAAGTTAGCTACATTAAACATCTTACTTAATCCATAATTGGTTAATGATGTACCGTAATCATCTATCACAAGTAAATCTACGTCTTTAATAAGCTGATCTAATTGTTTCTCTGTAACGTCTGATGTTTTTGTATAGGTATCTCTATATGCTGTAATGAGTTCCGTTACATCAATAAATAAAGCTGTATAACCTTTTTTCTTCACTTCTTTTACAATAGACATTGCTAAATGACTTTTACCAATTCCATATGTTCCATGAAGTAATAAAGAAGTTGGATTATCTATTGAGAAGTTTGCAGCGTACTTCTGCATGATTTGTTTAGCTTCTAGTAAGTCAGAGTTAGTAGGTTTGTAGTTATCGAAATGAGCCTTTAATAAGTCATCATTAAGCATTGATTGTTTAAATACTCTTTCAATATCTAGCCGCTTCTGTTTTGCTTTATAATTACTTGTACTTTGTTTTGCTTTCTCAATCATGAAGCAATCGCACCCGATACGCTCCTCTTGTCCGTTATCAAACTTATAGTAATCGTATCTATTACCACATCTACTACATTTAAGGTCAAGTTGCATATCAATCACTTTATTGTGTAACTTCTTCATTAAGTCAATATCAGTAATACTTTTCATGCAATCACTCCTTAAAATAATTCGCTGTATTGTGAGTTTTCTTCTTCATCATCTGCTAAACGATCTAAAAATGATTTATTATTATTCAATTTATTTCTTTGCTTCTTACGTGCTTCTATATCTTTAACTGAATTAATGCCCTCTTGATACCAACTAACCAAAATACTATTCACATACGCCCACTTATAAACGTTATTGTTAATCGCTTCTTTTAACGCTTCAATGACTATATCGTCATTACCGTTAAAATCTTCTCTCCATGCGTCTATCTTTTCTACGATTGTAGAATTAAGACGGCCAAATCCGTTATTTTCATAGAAAGTAAAAACATTATCCGCTTCATGTGTTGTTTTGCCTTTATTTTCGTTAGTGTTTAACTCTTTTTTCATTGCTGCAAATACTTCATCAGTTTTATTATGTTTTTTATTGTTAGGTGTCACTTTAGCTAGTGCTTTCTCTTTAGTATCTACATCATCAGCTATCCAGTTTTTAATTACTGCTATAAAGTAGTTAAGCCCTTTATTATTATCCTTACAGTAGTTAGTCGCTACCTTTACTACATCTAACGTATTATCTTTAATATCTTGTATGAGGTTGCTTACTTCTTTTTGTTTATTAGTATTTTGCATTTCAACAAAATTATTAAAAAGAAAGTCGTAAGCTGTTGTTGTGTCGTAACTACTACTACTGTTTTTCTTCTCCCTGTTATTCTTATAATTGTTTTTCTTAATACTGTTATTCTTAGTGTCTTTATTTTGTATGTCTACGTTTCTTATATATACGTTTTGTATGTCTACATTTTGTATATCTTCAAAATTGCGACATACGAAATGATGATTGATTGTATAAATATTTTTGCTAAACCCGTTTTCAGTACGCTCTCTCTTTACTGAAATAATTTGTTTATCAACTAATTCATTTCTATGCTTATAGAAGCGGTTTTTACTTATATTTAATTCATGACAAATAAGGCTTACACTAGGAAAAGCTATGTCTTTACCTCCAGCATAAGAAGATAGATAGCAATATATCGCTTTAGCTTCGATACTTAATTTAGGCTCTTTCATGACTTGCTTATAAATTGTTCCGTATCCACCTGTAACATCAATTAATCTATCACTCATAGTTACCACTCTCACTTTCATATAACACTGGTGCTATCTGTCTTTGTAATACGTTATCTATATACTTATATGTGATCTTTAAGTAACCTAGTTTTCTTAAATGATTAATTCTGTTTAATATCGTTAATTCATTATGACCGTACAATCTAGCGAAATACTCATCGCTAGCAGTACAATAGCCATATTCATTACTAAATGCTGTTATTTCTGCAAATATTACTCTCTCGCTATCATTAAGACGATTGTCATATCTTACATTTGCAGGTAAAATAGAGTAGTAATTAGGTTGTTTATTTGATTGTTTTATATCACTCATAGTGTTATCCTTTCAGTTAGATTTTTAGTTTGCTTAAACTATTTATCAGCGTTTTCTATTTCGGTTTGGTCGCTTGGAATAGAAAACGTTTCTTTTTTGTCTAATTCTTTAAATCGCTCTAATAAGCTATCAAACTCTTTTAAGTACATATGCAGCAAATCAGAATGTTGTGAGTGCTGTATACGACTTTCTGAATAGCTTAATAAATAGTGTGAACAATCTTCTTGAGTATGAATATTAGGTTTAGTGAATATTTCATCTCCATGCCATGCGTGAGTAGTATATAAATCTTCTAACTTTTCCTTTAACACTTCTAAATCACATAAAATATTACTTTGTTCAAAGTTCATTATTTTACCTCCACTTTTTTTATATCTAATTCATCTAAAATATCGTTATATTGAATTTGCATTTGTTTTTGAGCATGCTCTACATCTTCAAAGATAGTGTCTAACATAGATAGCACTATATAATCGTGTTCCAGCGTCTCTTTTACTATTTTGTAATTTACATACTCTCCATTTTTAAGAAAGCTATCAGCTAGTTCCTTATTATCTTGAATTTGTTCAAATACGTTATTTCTAATTGCATTAATTTTTAATGTTACATTGGTATTTTTTAATTCATCTTTTAAATCCATTACTTTTGTTGCTAATTCCATTTATAAGCCTCCCACTGCTTCATATCGAAGCGGTTTATTTTTTTTGATACATTCTACTTAAAATTTTTTACTGTCTTGTAAATGCTCTCTATATGCTTTATAGAAATATGAGCGTTGTTCATCTCGAATATCAAACTTGATAATAGCTACCATGCTTGAGAATAAGAAAAATGCTAACGCATAATGTAATTCAGAATACATATTTAAAAATATGGTTATTACACAGATATAAATAAGTTCATTCAGAAACCTAAGCATTTTATCACTCCGCTTCTTCTTGTTTGTTGTATTTACCGTAAATAGTTTCACTCACTTTAACATCTAAGCCAAAACGATTTTTTGCAGCCATTAGATCAACTACATCAGTTAATATTGTTTGTCGAGTTGCTAACATTTCAGGTGTCATTGCACCTTTTTTAATCATCTTATTAAAGCCATATAGCGTTGATGTTGCTTTATCTGATATTGTGTTTGCTTTAATGTAATCTACTCGCTTAGTTGTTTGATTTGCTTCTTTCAACTTATTCATAGCGTCTTTTTGTATTTGCTTGTCAGTCATGCGGAAAGCTTCATAATCTTTTAAGCCTGTTGCTTGTCGCAGTGTTTTAATAACTTTCTTAACCCACTTTTTAAATTCTTGTGCTTCTTGTCGTCTGCTGTTCCAAATAGCTTCATAAATTCCAGTTTCTGAAATTATATTTACTAATTGAGTTTTTCTAGCTTTCTTTTTAAGTGATGTGCTGTCCACAATGTGAGTAGTCACATCTTCATCATCAATCATTCTTAACATATGCGGTGTATGTGTATATCCAAGTGCTTTTGATATATCACTCGCTACTGCCCAATGTTCTCCGTCTTTTTCTATAAATCTAATTTCCGTACCGTTAAAAATTTGTTTTATCATTTAAAACCTCCGAAATTGATTATTACTAATACACTTATTCACTCGCTTGCGGGCAAGATTTTTTAATATTTTTGACTTTCTAAAAATCTTTCTATTTCTTGGCGATCATAGTAATAGCTTCGCCCCTGTTTACGTTTAGTAAGTCCTAAACGTTCCCACTCTGTAACATCACTATGTGTACATCTGTATAACTTTCTTACCTCTGTTTGTGTAAGCCACCGCTTCTGTTGTTGTTCTAGCTTTTGTTGAGCGATTTGCTCTGCAAGTTTCAATATACCGTTTGCTAACTCGATTGAAGCGGCTTCGCTTAAAATCGGTGTACTCATTTAGAAGCCTCCTTAATTAGTTATTAATCAACCAGTTCATAACTTTTTGATATGTTGTTTTATTTATCTTTGATTTTTTTTCATTTTCAATTAAAGATAAAGATTTAGCAGAAATACCTATTTCATTTGAAGCTGTCGCTAAAGTAAGCTTTTTTTCTGCTCTTAATTTTCTAACTTTTTTAGCAAAGTCAATATCAATATCAAACATATATCCACCTCCATACTCACGATATGTGAATATTATATAATTCTCATTTTGTGAGTGTCAATAGATAAATTCTCATTTTGTGAATTAAATATGGAATTATTACTGAATTGTAGTTATAATTATTTTTAAGGAGGAATATAATCATGGATAATAGAATAGCCGAACTCAGAAAAGAAAAAGGGATGACACTTAAACAATTAGCAAAAGAATTTAATATAAGAGATAACACTTTAAGCCAATACGAAACAGGGAAAAGAAGTCCTCAACTTGGTCTGTTACAAGAAATGGCTAATTTTTTTGATGTTTCAATTGATTATATAACTAGATATAGCGATAAAAGAGATTATCCAATTAATAATGACAAAGAGGCAATTGCACTTTTAAAAAGGTTAAAAGATGAAAAGCATTTTAATCATTTGAATTTATCTTATAAAACTGCTTTGAATCTTGGTTTTTGGAGTGTAGAACATGAGGAACTACTAGAGAATGAATATCCAGATTTAATACGTACTGCTTATTTTTTGGTTAAAGATGTAATTTCAGAAAATAAAATCTTAAAACATTATTCCAAAGAAAGAATAAAAAGAAATAATCTAGTAGATAAAATTGATGACCTATTGCTAGAGGAAGAAGAATATTATGGTGCTAGTGCATTTCAAGTTTATGAATTTATGAAAGAAACAGAAAGAATTGGTTGGAAACAAACTAAAGAATTAATGAATTACATTAAAAGTTTGCCCACTGAAGAAATTGAAGATGAAGATTTTTAAATAATTTGATCTTCCGCTTCACTTACGAGTTCATACATACTATTTATACATTAATATAGCATTACATAGTCGTTTATATTTAAATTTAATTAAAGGAGAAAGATAGAATGTACTTCAATGATTGGAAAGTTACTATTAACGGAAAAGGATCACATGATGTTGTGACAAATGAAGATACTTTGTTAATTTTGCAAGATTATCAACATGTTGAAATAGCATTAAAATTAGTAAACGATACTATTCAAGTAAAATCATTAGGATATGGAGAGGATGTAAGCATTAACCCTACTACAAAAGAAATAACGGTTAATGTAACAAATTTATTAGAAGATGATGAGTAATTAATTAAAGGAGGTTGAGAGATGGAGTTAAAATTAACAGATAAAGAGGCAAATGATTTATTATTTTTAAGTAAAGAAATATTGGAACGATACAATATAAAATTAGAAGAAAACTGCAAAGGCGAAATAAATATTACTTCTCCAAAAGTACCTACAAAATTTATTTTAAATTATTTTATAAGACCAGGGAAAGCTACTTTGAATTTTAGAGAAACTCAATATAATACATGTTTGTTAAGGATCAATTTAAATGATGGTTTTCACAAAAATTCAAACAACGATATAGTCAGAGGAAATAGAATTAATATTTTTTCTGAAGAAGAATATAAAAATAAAAATGACTTATCAACACATATGGTAGCCTACCCATTACCTTATAAAATTTTTGAAGATAGTTCAGATTTCGTAAAACAATTATTCTCCGTTTTACGATATACTAATACTAATCATAATGATAAAATTTATATCGAAACTAAATTTCAATTAGGGTGGTGATACTATGAATGACAATGAAATTAAATCTATTAGCGAAGATTACTTTAACTATTTAAAAAAAGAATCTAAATTCGTACCTTTAGAAAATGAAAGTATTGAATTCTATTCACCAATTGTAGATTATTTTGGTGATTCGATTTCAGTTAACATCTCTAATAACATTGATAATTATCTATTGACAGATTATGGTGAGACATTATGGAATTTGGAGCAATTAGGCATAGATTTAACTAGTCATAAAAAACAAAAAAAGTATCAGTTCCTTAAAAATATAATCGAAAGTAACAATTTAGTTCTGGAAAATAAAAAAATACAACAATATATTGACAGAAAAAAACTACCTCAAGCCATACATGATTATGTTTTAGCTATTTCGGAGATAAGCAATTTAGCTATTTTAAAGAAAGATAATATAAAATCTCTATTCAGAGATGAAGTGATACAATATTTTTTAAAAAATCGTGAGACTTATCCAAACGTCTTCATTGAGTTTAAAGTTGAAGGTAAATCAAAGCTCACTCATAACTTTGAGGCAGTTTTTCCAGGTAAAAGCACAGAATATGTAAAAACCATTAAACAGATTAATAAAAATAGTGCAAAAAATCTCCTTTTCGATTGGGAAGATGTTGAAGAATATAGAAGTAAAATGTACGATTCTAATGCAAGATTAAACATTATTACGGAAAATGAAGATGAAATAAGTGATTCAGTAGCAACTATGCTATCACGGTATAATGTTGAAGTATTACCGTTTGACGATAAAAGAAAAATAAAAAGAAAATTTAGCAATCTTTAATTTCAGGGTAGCTCGCCTACCCTACTATAAATTCACTTATAGTAATATTAATACTATTACCGCACCAATGAGTAACCACTCTCAAAGGTGTGTTCAATCCAATCAAACGCATGCGGGCAAGTAGAAAGGAT
>ERZ1029858.197-NODE-197-length-11957-cov-29.854982_pt1 | contig 11957 bp, 10 predicted proteins | sample MGYA00519237_ERZ1029858 | MGnify/ENA primary metagenome ERZ1029858 (study PRJEB33666, sample SAMEA4610919) | skin metagenome | biome: Human-associated habitat; feature: Malodor aspect; material: skin | place: Philippines | collected 2015-08 ...
TGAGATGCTTTATACTCATAGGTGTTTTAATATTAGAGAAAAGATTAACGAGATAAACAGCGCCATATTGTTCAGAATTTACTAATTGTTTGAAGATGAGAACAGTTGTAAGATCGAGTGATAATACACTATCTAAATGAGGATACATGGTGATTACTGTACAAGCGGGTTTCTTTTCATTCCATGTTTTCTTGAGTAAGTAGCGGTGTTGTTCATCATCGCTAAATATCGCTTCTGTGTATATCGTACTTTTGATTGTATTCATCATCGTCACTTCCTTTAGTATTCTTCTGGTAAAAGTATCACATAATAAAAAGCGTCTACATCATCTTCACGAATGACGTAGACTTTCTTAGGTAATGCATTTTGATATTTTACATAGTTTGTATAGTGATATTCCAATTTGTATGCGGGTTGTTCTTGTTCATGTGTGATTGTGAGTATATTTTCATCTTCTTGCAGTCTAAAAATGTGTAGGTAATCTGTATTAGGTTGATTATCCCTTTCTTTTATCATATTTTAAAGTAAGATTTGAAGGTCTAGAGATAGGTGTTCATTAATGCCTCTTGTGATGTATCGATTGATTTTCATACTATTTTTTTCCATTTTGCTTTTCTTTCATGATGTCAATCCCTTCGTTAATGACTGTAACAGATATTTGTGCCACTTTGATCCAATTATTCATGGTGAGTCCTCCTTCTCTTAGTAAATGACGTTCATCAATAATTGTATTTTTAGTATCAGTGAGGTAGAGAAAGTCCATATCAAAATGATCCAAATAACCAATGCTGATGAGTTGGTTATTGGCGTACATTAGAAATGGATAGATACTTAGCTCATGTAGTTCATCGTTATAGTAGGTATAAGTTTCAAGTGTAAGATGCGCAAGTGGGGTATGGTCTACAAAGCGAGTAGGAAGTATATTTTCTGCTGCGTCTTCTAACGCTTCACATTCCCATGTTTCGTTGTTAGACAGTTGGAATAGACGAGTTATATATTGTTTGAGTTCTTGAGTGGTTGTTTTCATATCATTGCCTCCTAGATAGTGTGATAGCGATGTATTTCATATACATCACCGAGATAATATATATTTGATTTATCATTTATTACGAATCCCGGTGGGAATAAGAGAAAATTCCATATAAAAACCCGCTACAAACGTTGGTATAACAAGGAAATCCCGGAATCCCACTCATTTTGACGAACAATCAACTCATTATTTATAAGTATTGATGATAGGGTTATGTCTCTGCTTTCTTATATATATTATTTATTTATAAAAAATAACGGGATTTTGGGATTGTGCTTGCACAATCCTTCTGCTTCTTCGAATCTGCAAATCCCATTCATTTCCCGTTAAAAAATCATTGTGGGATGTTCTTTAGCAATTTCAATATAAACTTCGTGTAGTTATGAAAATAATTACGACAATGACTGTTTTATTAGATAAGTGTTATTGAAATTGATAAAGAGAATTCTAAAAATGGTTAGATAAAATAAGTGAAAGAATAGTAGTGTAGTTATTGTTTATTCAATAGTTATATATATAGTTTGTGGCAAAAATAAAGACGAAGTGCTAAGGAGCACTTCGTCAAGTGGACGGTTATTAAATAGTTGTTTGATAATTTCATTATTCAGTTTAAGCGTAACATAAAATTGCTTCTTATGATGTTCATGGTTTCGGATATCAATACGATCGATAACCGTCAGATAGAGTGATTTCAACTGAGATTTCTCTAATTTGTCTATATCTTTGAATATTGCTTGTAGTACGTTGGCAATCATATCAGCATCATAATGTGGAGCTTCTGCTTGTTTATCTTGCTCTAGTTGATGGATTTGATTATTTATTTGATTCAATTCATCTTGATAGTTAAGTATTGTTGGTTTCAATACGCTATCTAAGTCAGGTGAGTCTTCAATGGTTTTCGTTAATGTATGCATTTTGGCTTTTAGTTCTTCACATTGTGACTGTTTATAGGCAATATCATGATTCAAAGAAGATTTATCTATTTGGCTTTGTTCATTTACTTTTTCAACCAATTGCTTCAATACCTTTTTACTTTTGATAATTTCCAATATCTGGTCCATAACATATTTTTCTAATACATCTGCTCTAACACTATTGGCTGAACATACTTTAGAACCTTTGTTTCTAAAATTGCTACATGAATAATATCTGATTCTTTTCTTAGTGCCATCTTTTAATGTATTGGTCGTATTACTTGCCGCCATGGCTGCGCCACATTTTGGGCACTTTACAATCCCAGTAAGTAGATTGGTCCCTTTACCATGAACTTGTGGTTTCTTGCGACTCTCTTGGCGTTTAAACTGTACTTTATCCCATAAAGCTTTATCAATAATAGGCGCATGCTTACCATCTGCGATAATCGGTTCCTCATTGAGTCCTTTTCGTCTTTTATCGCTCCAGTGTCTATACTTCGCAAACTGTATCTTTCCAATGTAAAAAGGGTTTGAGATGATATAAGTAATGGACGAAATACTAAACGGTTTCCCTTTCTTAGTCACATAACCTTTATGATTCAATGTGTTCGCAATCTTACGATAACCGTGACCTTTGGCGTATGACTCAAAAATATATTTAACAATATTTGCTTCATGTTGATTGATCATGAGCTCTTTTTTACTATCAGGTACTTTATCATAGCCTAGAGGCAAATTACCTTGGTAATAACCTTCAATAGCACGTTGTCTTTGGCCATTGTAGACATTCTCTACAATCGTATTACGTTCAAATTCTGCGAAGCTGGCTAAAATTTGGAGCATCAATTTACCTGTTGAGCTGGCAATTTCTATTTTTTCAGTTAGACTAAAAAATTCGACATTGATTTTATACAATTTTTCCACAATATTTAATAAGTCTGAGGTATTTCTAGCTAAACGATTTGTTTTGTAGACCATAATACAGTCTAACTTACCGTCATTTGCATCTTTTAACATACGTTGTAGTTCAGGACGTTGCGTTGTTTTACCTGATATACCACGATCGGTATATTCATCAACGACTTCATAACCTTGAAATTGACAATACTCTGTAAGTTGATTTAATTGACCATGGATACTGTAACCATTTTTTTGAGTTTCAGTCGATACACGTGCGTATAATCCAATACGTTTCTTTTTGAGTTGTGTCATATGACTTCATTCCTTTCAGGAGTTATTAAATGCGATTGTTCAACGATATTGAGTGGACTGTTTTTAAAGTAGATTCCTTGTAATTGTTTAGTTTGAGTTATTGTAATGTCATCAATCAAAGGTGCTATGATTTCTAATGTCAATTTATCTTTGACTACATGACGGATTGTTTCAGCAATTTGATTGGATGAATAATTAGAGTAACGTTCTTCTCTTTCAAAGCCAGCAGATAACCGTTTAAATGTTTCTATATCAATTTGATTTTGTGCTAGTTTTTCGATGAGTTGTTCTTGTGTTAGATGTGATTGTCTGTGTTTCATTTGTTGGTGTTTTAGAGCTTTTAGTATTGTCTCATTTAATTTGTCATGAAATGATTGATTGCCACAGTATACTTTACAAGTGTTTAGGACCTCTGTTTCAATCATTTGCGCATTGATGCCTTTAAATGGACACGTATGATAGGCTTCATTCATATTTTTAGGACAGACATAGTAACGTAGAGAACGATGTTCTTTTTTTATCGTTAAGTTTGTTAATGTTGATTGACAGTAAGGACATTTGATTCGTCGCTTTAACTTATTTCTAGAATTGGATCGATTGTGTTGTTTATGAATACGACGCTCTTGTGCTTCTTCAAACGTATCACTATCAATAATAGGTGGAACGATATCATTAAATGTTCCATATTTATTAATGACACGACCACAATAATTAGGGTTCAAGAGAATATTTCTAACTTGATAGGGCTTACGTGGAATAAGCTTAGGGTTGTTATCTAAATGTTGGGAAATTTTTTTGTAGCCTAGCCCTTGTAAGTACCAGCAATAGACCACTTTGACTGTATACGCTTCTTCTTCGTGTACAACAAAATGACCTTGTTTGTAACGATAACCAAACGGAGCATGAGTTGTGATTAGCTTACCTTGTTTGGCTTTTTCTCTTATCCCATTTCGTGTCTGTTCACTGATATTATTAGACTCCATTTCAGCTAGACTCATAAGTATGTTTAGGCGAAAGCGGTCAAATTCCTTAGATAAGTCAAAATAACCATCATTCACACTGATGATTGTGACGTGATGCTTTTTACAAATTTCAAAGAATTGTATGGCATTTTTCAAATTACGATGGAGTCGATTCAAGCGATAACAACACAATACTTTACATTTTCCAGACGTAATCATTTCTACCATTTTTTGATAACCTGACCGTTTCGTATGTCGACCGCTTTTCTTATCATCATAAAACGTTACATTAGGCCATCCATATTGCTTAGCAGTATTTAAAATCAGAGATTGCTGAGTAGCTAAGCTTTGTTGTTTGAGTGTACTTTGACGTACATAACCAATGGCTTCTACCATGTTATACACCTCCAAAAAGATAATATATATTTGTGAGTAAATTAGAATGAAAGGTCCAACGTGCTTTTAACACGTTGGACCGCAATGATTAATTATCGTTCTGTAGCTCTTTAACGACTAAGTCAGCTAATACTTCAATTAACTCATCCATTTTATTCACTCCTATACGATTTCACATTTAAGTTATTAAAAATCAATTAAATCATCATTCTGTTTTTTCCATGATTCAAGCATCTTTTTGTTATCCAAGTTAATTTCAGCTTTAATAGGTTCAGCATCTTTAGTTAGACCAAAAATAGACGCATATTTTGAATCTAGCTTTAAATGGTAAAAGACAAGTGACTGTTTTTTGCCATAGTCATCTTTGACTGTTCTTTTTGTTGTAATTCGATCATGGTCAGATTCGATAAATCCTTTATCCCTTAGTGCATTCACGACATTGTTGACATCTTGGAAGTGCTGTTCTTTCAGCATATCTTTAAATACAGTCGCAATGATTTTGACCTCGATATAATCATCTTTTAAGGCAATTAGTCCATAATTCTCAATCATATTCTTTAACGCTGTGTCATCAGAAAACTTACCACGGTTTTGTGCTACAAATTGTGTAATGACTTCAATCGCTTTATCTGCCAGTGATCGTTCAGAGATTGTATGAGTATGATAATCAATAAAGTAATCTCTTATTTTAGCAATATCAACATTTGTAGCTAAAACACGACTTAATATTTTTGCAGATGTTGTAATGACTGCATAACGCTTAAACATACGAATACCTGTATTGTTTGTTTCACTGTTCAATTTAGCTTCAAACCAATCTACTTCCTTGTAAAACCATTGAATAACTTCATCTTCACGATTTATAAGGTATTGAGCTACTAACGGTAAAACATGACCATGGTTTAGTGCCACAGCTTTTTTGATATTGTCAGCATTGGTCGCATTTGTAGTAAATTGTTCATTAATCTCGATGGTTCTTACACGTAATCCATCGTTTTGAGCAGAATCAGTAAAGATACTGTATTCAGAGGTTGAAATCACAGAAGTGCCCCAATTCTTAGGCGTTTTAACTTCTCCGTGTACATTGGAACGTTGACGCCCTTGACCTTCAGCGATAGAGTACAATAACCCCGTTGTATCTTTAAAAGTTGCTGATGAGAGTTCATCAAATACAATAGGTATACCAAAATTGTTACTCAAGTAACTTTCAAGTGCATTACGTGTGGCATTCCAACCTCGAAAAAGTGTTTGATTACCTTTAGTTGGATTTCCAGCGACGGATACTGCTAAAGCTGCTGCTGTTGATTTACCAGTTGATGACTGGCCTGTAAAACTAAAGATAATTCCTGCAAATTCGATTTCACGTTTGTACTTCAGAAAGCTTGTCACTAAGGCAGAAATTCCAAATACGACCGCTAACTCTAGAAGAAGATGACCTTTGACTTCGTTAATATACATATTTAACCAATCTTTAAATGTACCTTTAGGCTCTAATGGATAAGCACTATCGACAATAGGATCTAAAGATGATAATTGATCATATTGTTTAGACGTATAAATGGTATCTATCATTACAATATAACCGTGGGGTGTTTCTATAATGCCCGAGCCATCATATAAATCAGAAGTGGGCAGTTCATCGCGCATTAATTGTAGTGCATAGCTCAAATCTTTTATATAATTTTCATTGATACTGTGACCATATTTAATCAAGGAAGGTAACTTTCGAGCTGTTAAAATATCAGATTCAAATGTATGTTCTTTATCTTTACCGTTAGAAATAATTATCTTTTCTGTATTTTCTGAGGCATGCCAAAATTTAGCTTCAACAGCCATACAACTAGACATAGTCACTACTTTTTTCTCATCTCCATCTTTTTTAGGTGGGATAGTTTTATGCCAACCTATTGTATCTAAATGGTATAGGCCTAGTCTAAAAATGTCATGATGACTCATTAGCGAACACCTCCTTTCGAAGGGTTGCTGTTATTGAGTGGATTAGGACCTGTTTTTTTATACAATAAACTACCATTTCTCTTACCAATTATAATAAAAGGAATGCTAGGTGTATGTTTTACGAAGTATGCGAACCAACGTCCTACCTCGCGTTGAACATCTCTAGAACAGTTAATCCCTGACTTTTTAGTTAAATCCCCAATCGTAAAATCAGTTCCTTCCTGTAAATTCCATGCAATAGCTAAATCTACATTTTTTAAATTTATAAATTCATGACTTTTATAAGTCATAAAAATCACTCCTTACTTAATTGCTAGTAAAGTGACTAATTACTTAATCAACTTTACACTTGAATTATTGCAAGGATCAGAATTTTAAGTCATAGAGAGTTTTAATAACACTTTTTATCGATTTAATACATTAATGTATTAACTCAGTAAAGTATAAAAGGAGAGATAAAATGAATAATTGGAAAAATGAGTTGTTCGAAAGATTAAGAGATATTATTGAACTTGAGATTGCAATACATCTAATGATCAGGAAACATGAACGTAATTCGATAGATAAATATAAGAACATTAAGGAGTTTTACCATAATCTAATACAGAAGGATATAGTTATTTATGATTATGAGACATTTCATCGATTCTATAAAACAAGCAATATTCACAATTACTTACGGGTAAAACTAAAGCCAAAAAAAGCTTGGGAAGAAGAAAAAGTCATTCATCCAGAATCTTTTAAAAGTATCTTAGCAATACGTTTAGGTGAAACAAAATTGATGGCTGGGACTAAATACATTGACCCCAATATTATTAAAAGCTTACGCCAAACTTATAAACAACTAAATTCTAATATTGAACAAATTTTAGATAAAATAAGTAAGAATACATTTGACATAAAATTGGAGCCAAAGTTGATTGCTTATAAAAATTTATATGAATTATATAGTTATTTTATAGATGAAATAGATAACTATAGCAATGACTTTGAACAATTACGAGCACTTCTATATTTAGAATTAGATTACTCATTTGTACTTTATAATGAGTTACTAAGGATGATACATTTAATCAAAAAGTATAAACTAGCTACTAGTAGCAAGATAATTGAAAAAGAAATAGGCGAAATTAGTATGAAGTTAGCAAATATAGAATTTCCGTGGCTAAGATTAGTAGTTCTAAGAGCTTTTATTGATAATATAAAAAAATATCATAATATAAATTCATTGATTAACGATATTAGTCATATTACTAATTATATATTATTCGAAATCGAACAGTGGGTTAAACGAGCAGAAATTGAAGAAGGAATTAGAGATTTAATGAATGTGAAATATGGTAGGATCCCTTATCTAGATGCAATTATAGAAAACAGATATAAAAGAAATAGTATTAAAGAATATTTTATCTTACTCAAACATGAATTTGAAATTAGATGGTTAAGAGGTCGAGACTTTAATGATCAAGATAGGAATAAACTTCATAGAGCTATTAAAGATATATCTCTTAATCTTATTGGATACAATAACTAACTTAAACACATTATCTACAAGTAAAAACTTGTGAAAAGAACATGTGTTCTTAATTGGTGTATAATTAGTTTAAATTAATCTTGGGGTGATGTAATGAATGAGAGTAATCAAATTATATTCGATCATATAACAAAGGCTATTGAAAATATGAAAAATAAAGGCTGGGAAGCAAGGGATGGGCAAGAAACTTTAATGTATGATGTATTTGATGCTTATGATTCAAGAGAAAATTTAATAGTAGAAGCGCAAGTAGGTATAGGAAAATCATTTGGATATTTAATTCCTGGTATATTGATTTCAAAAAATACTAAAAAGCCTTTAATTGTAACGACTTCCTCAATTCAATTAACTGAGCAACTAGTCAATGATATACAGAAAGTTGAAGAAATTTTACATATATCTGTTGATTGTATAGTAGGTAAAGGTGTAACTAACTATCCTTGTTTTAAAGAAATTCACCGTAAAAATTTAAGTAAATTAAATTTAATGGAAGCTTTAGATATAGCAAATAAAGGTCTAACAAAACAAACTGTACGTGAGACTAATTTAAAATGGAATCAAATATCTACCAATAATTGTATTATGAGTAAATGTCATTATAAAAATGAATGCGCTTATTTTAAAATGAGAAATAAGTTAAAAGAGGGAAATAGATATATTAGACTCAATGAATATAAGCCGAAAGTCATAATCGTTAATCAAGATATGTTAATGATGAATTTTAAAAAGTTAACCTTTGGAAAAGAGAGTTTAATCTATGATGATCCTTGTATGCTAATCGTAGATGAAGTTCACAACTTAGAAGAGAAACAACGTGCTAACATGACTAAAACTATTAACTCTAAAACTGTGATAAATAAAATAAAAGAAGGCGCAAACCGAGTTGGTAGTAGATCTCGGTATTTAAAAAATATAAAAATGATTGAAGATTGGTTTAATCTTCAAAAGGATAGTGCCAAAAGTGAGATATACAAAAATGGTAATTGTTTATCTACTGGACGAGTTGATATAAAACCTGTTAGTCATCATCAAATGGCCAAATTAATTAGTATGACAAAGGAAATAGTCGAAGAATTCGATGTTAATAATATTGTTGTATTTAAACAATCTTCGTTAGTTAGTAATGAACAATTAGAAATAGCTAATAATCTGTTAACATTATTTAAAAATCTTCAAAATAACAGCGACAAATATATATTTTGGACTGAAATAACTAAGCAAGACCAAATTGATATTTCATTTTGTCCCAATAATATTGCTGAAACACTTAGAAAAACAGTTTTTAGTACAAGTTACCCAGTTGTATGTCTTTCTGCAACAATTACTAATAAAACTAATAATGAAAATAGCTATGAGTACATTAAAGAAATAATTGGTTTTAAAGGCTATGAGGAAGATATTAAGTATAATGATTTTCCGTACAAGGAAAGCAGGCTCTACATACCTCCAAACTTACCAAAATTTGATAAACGTGATGTTAAATATTATGAAGAAATAGGTAAACATATTTTTGAATTGGCAAGCCAAAATAAGGGAGGCACTTTGATATTGTTTACTGCTAAAGATGACATTGACGGTGTATATAATGATTTATCAAAAAGGAAATTTAATAAAACTATCTATGTAGATGATGGTAGTAAAAGTCAAAATGAAATTATTGAATCATTTAAAAAAACTAAAGGTGTAATATTGGGTACGGGAGTATTTTGGGAAGGAATAGACTTAAAAAATGAATTATTAACATTATTAGTTATTGTCAGATTACCTTTTCCTACGATTGATCCAATTACAAAATATAAGATTACTAAATTAAATGATAGTAATGAAGCAGTTATAGTTCCTGAAATGATAATTAAACTGAAACAAGGTGTAGGAAGATTAGTAAGAACAAAGCAGGATAAAGGTTTATTAGTGTTATTAGATTCAAGAATGAATAAACCCATTTATAAGCATAAAGAAGCAGTATTAGATGCATTACCAATTAAAAATATGATTCATAAAGATGAAGTCAAAGATTTCCTTAATAACATTTAAAGTAAGTAGTAATAGTTATCCAATATTTTCTAGTTGATTCTCTTATAATATGTCCAATTAAGTGTAGACGATTCAAGATGATATTGAGGGAAGGATGAGAATGTGTCTTTCAGGTAGCTCATTTGATGATAACCTTAAACATAATATTTACTTTCATCCTGCTGAAAAAAGAGGTTACAGTTTCAAGCCGATAGAATACATTGGGCTATATAAAGACAAAGCAATAAAAGCTATCGGAAAAGTAGACAAAGTAATAGTGACGGAAATAAATGAGAGCTCATTATCCTTGAAGACAGTTTATCCTGTAGGTACTGAGTTATCGATTGATGAGTATGAAATAGTTAAAAATAAAATAATGGTGCTTGGGAAAGAAAAGTGGACTAATCTATTGAACGAACCCCATTATTATTACTTAATTGAAGATTTTATAGAGACAGACTACAAGAAAACATCTAAAGGTGGATCGATGGGAGTTAAGTATTTTAATGTGAATGAAATTTTGAATAGGGATTGCTTAACCACCGAACAAATCGCTAAAGAATTATGTAATAAAGATTGGGAATGATAAATAGTGAATGAAGCTATAATACAATAATGTATGTATAACATAATCAAGTAATGAATTTAATGATAAGAGAGTATGGAGTAAAGAATTGAATTAGTTTGCATGGTCTATGTATCTTAAAGGTGTTGAAGGAGATACACCGAAGTATGCAGTACCAATTCTTGAAACAGACTTTAGTGATTTACCATCTACACATACGACAGTCGGATCATTTGATCCGTTTCGAGATAAGACAATGAGCATTAACAGAAGCGGGAGTAACTGTTGAATTCCATTTATATCCAGTTAGATACTAGAGTTTGAAGTGATAAATCTTGATTCGGATGCTGAAATAAGTAAAAGAGCAGTTACTGAATATAATATAAGTATAAATATGCCACTAGATATTTTAAGGGGTATTTATTCACTTTTATAAAATCATCTGCTAAGATAGTGTGGAAGATTTTTATAGGAGCTGATTATAATGCGACATATAAATATGTCATACATCATACGCTATAGTACTCTAACTCAAAGATAAGAAGTACTTAGTTATGAATAGCATTCATTTCACAAAGTACTTCAACAAAAATGGAGGAATATGAAATGAATAAAATAGAAGTGTATAAGTTTGTTAAAGTAAAGCAGTTAGTATATCAATTGATTAAGTTATATCGTACAAACGATATGAATTCCCATAAAACACAAAAAGATTTTTTACTAAATGAAATTAATGATATCTTTAAAGAAAAAGATATTGATATCTCGGACTTTATTGCATCGATTGACGATGTAAAATTAACTAAGAAAAAAGCAGAACATCTTTTAAATGAATTAAAAGTGTACATCCAAGATTTTGAAATACCTTCATCAAGTCAACTGGAGAAAATTTTTCGTAAAGTAAAAAAATTAAAGAGACCAGATATAAATTTAATTGATACAAAAGAAATTTCATATTTAGGATGGAATGATAATTCTTCTAACCGAAAATATATCGTTTATAAAAATTTAGATGATAAATTCGAAGGTATATATGGCGAAATTTCACCAAATAAAGTAAAAGGATTCTGTAAAATTTGTAATCAGGAATCTGATACATCACTCTTTCTCAATAAAACTAAACATAATAAGAGTAGTGGAACATATACTAAAAAAGGAGATTACATTTGTTATGACAGTTTTAAATGTAATCAGAACCTAGATGATATAAATAATCTTTACGAATTTATTGTTAAAATAAAATAGATCCAAACAGCCCTGATCTTTAGAACTAATGATCAGGGTTGTTATATTTTGTACCTCACTCTTAATCGATACGCTGAAACGTACCATAAGGGATAAGGTTTTTAGTGTATTAAGAAAAAACATGTAGATA
>ERZ1029858.200-NODE-200-length-11524-cov-95.296713_pt1 | contig 11524 bp, 17 predicted proteins | sample MGYA00519237_ERZ1029858 | MGnify/ENA primary metagenome ERZ1029858 (study PRJEB33666, sample SAMEA4610919) | skin metagenome | biome: Human-associated habitat; feature: Malodor aspect; material: skin | place: Philippines | collected 2015-08 ...
AAAAAAAGGAAATTATTTCTTATAGTATCAAGACAAGAAGAAACTCGTTTTCAACCCGTTTCATTCAAACCCAAATCTTCAAGTATATTTCTAATCATTTTATCTTTAGAAACATCTTCTTTTATAGCTTTTTCATTCTCCAAACCAATAAAATCTTTAGGCGTAAACCAAGATTTCATTTCCATTTCTCCAAAATCAGTAACTCCCTTAGATTCATGTCTTTTTAAAGTTTCTTCAAAAGATAAATCATAATAATAAGCTAATACTTTATCTGCTTGTTTCAATGAATTTCTCAACATAATACCATATTTATTTTCAGCTAAAATCCCCTCCAAAATTACATAGTCACAATTAGAAATACCATAACTTAATATATTTTCTATAAGACCAATCGCTAAATTATTAGGTCTATCTTTAACATTAAGCATTTCTCTCCTTACATTATCTTGAGAAATCAAAAGATTACCTTGCCCTAAAATACTATGTAATTTCCTAGCTACAACTGATTTACCACTACCAGAATTCCCTCTAATCAATATAACAACAGCCATAATATCAATCCTCCAAAACTAAATTTTAATATATTCTACACAAATTTTTATTGCTTTATTCCAATTGCTTTATTGACGTTGAGCCTCTGAACCCTTAACGAACCCAAAACTTGTCGAATGGTCGGCTTAATAGCTAACACTATGCCGACATTCGTCTACAAGTTTAGTTAAGGGTTCTATTCAGTATAAATAAATTTTTACGTCATAAATACGTCATTTAATATTTTTTAGACCAACCAATAAGTAAAATTAAAGTACTCAAAAAAATAACAAACGAAGAAAATAAAGAAGCAATCAATGTATAATCATCAATCAAATAAGTAATTACAAAAGCGAAGAAACCAAGTAAAAAACTAATTAAAAAATGAATAACTTTAATAAATAAGCAACTCCTTTTAAAATTTTTATTACGAAGGAAGTTCAAAATTCTAAACACCCCTATTTGCAATTTTAAGGTACTTTCTAGAGCATTTAGAATTATTTATAGAATAATAAACGAGTTAAAAAGTAATAGGATTAATAGGATTTGGATAAAAAATTAATCCTATTTATAGGATTGACGTTGACTGAAGCCTATGAAATCAACAAAAATAATAGTATTCAGACAATTCAAAGTGGTCTTGTAACAATTGTAAATAGTATGCAATATTAGAGGTTATAGTATCGATCAATTCTTATTTAATATTAACTATAAGTATTGTTATATTAGCGTTTATGATGATTTTAAAAAGAGCACTTAATCAAGGCGAGCATAAGATAATCCTTCAGCTATGCTGAATACCACTTAAGGTGGTACTGGATTTCCTTATGCTCATGCAAAATCCTATTTTGTTTGTAATATTTCAAAAAGTAAAACATACATTGTTAAAAAATAGGTTATGCTTTTCTTCACTTTTTACTTTAATTTCTTATTTTTATTTCCAAAATAGTCATTGTTAATAAAAATTATAGTATCCTTATTTGCAATTTTAAGATACTCTTTAGAACATTTAGGGGGTTTTATATAGTTTGTGAACTATTTAACGACTCTTAAAATGCAAAATAGTAGAGAGAAACGCTGAAATATCAGTATCTATTCATATTTTAAAAAAGGAAATTATTTCTATATAGTATCAAGATAAGAAGAAACTCGTTTCCACTCGTTTCAAAAATCAAAGTTTTTCGTCATGCAAATTTATAAAATATATATAATTATCAGTCCATTCCCCAAACTCATATATAAAACCTTTTCTAGTACATTCAAATTCAAAGCCTAACTTTTCTAATAATTTAAATGACGGCTCATTATCCAAATTTACGTGCGCTTCAAGTCTATGAAACCCTAATTCTTTATTAGCAATATCCAAAATTTTTAACATTGATTCAAAAGCATAACCATTATTCCAAAACTGATTATGTATATAAAAACCACACTCACCCCATTGAAAATTCTCTCTTTCAATAGTTACTATGTCTATCATTCCTAAATGTTTACCTTTTTTATCAAAAATAGAAAAAATATAAATCTCATCATTCTCAAATAATTCTCTATGCTTTTTTACTAAATTATTGAACCATTTTTTATCTTTATCAGATAAATTTATTCTACCTTTATCGTGTCTATATTGTGATTTTTTTCTCTCAGAAAAACCTAAAAACCAAGAGTCATAATCCGAAAAATTTAGTGGTCTTATACTCAAACGATCAGTATTAAAATTACAATTTTCAAAATCCAATTAATCCCCTCCATTTTTTGTAACTGCAATTTATTTTGCTTTATTGACGCTGAGCCTCCGAACCCTTAATAAACCCAAAACTTGTCGAATGGTCGGCTTAATAGCTCATGCTATGCCGACATTCGTCTACAAGTTTAGTTAAGGGTTCTTCTCAACATCAATAAATTTTCTCGGCATAAAAGTCGCTAATATCCTTATTTGCAATTTCTTCAATTTTTTCTACAATTTTTAAATCCAAATTCTCTTTACTTTCAATAGATTCTTTAGCAAAACTGCTTAATTCTTCATGATGTCCAACCATTACTGTATAAAGTGCATTTTCAAACATAGATATATCATTTGAATCATTACCAAAAGCTATATAATCACCTTTATCTATTCCTAACATTTTAAGTGCAGCCCATTTATGTATACCTTTAGGACTTATATCAAGTACATTCTCATTTCTATGATTATTTACATATACATCTAATTCACTTAATTTTTTACTCAATAATTCATTATTATTCGATGTTAAAATCAAAACTTTCACAACAGATTTTAAAGAATCTAAATCAACTAGATTAGCCGAATTTAAGGGATCTAAATTTTTTAATATGGAATGGTTTTGAGGGCCAGTATATGCATAATCCCAATCCCCATCAATTAAATAAGTAGCATCAAATTCGTTGATTAATTTCTTAATCTTTTTCATTTCTGATAACGAAAAAGAAACAGATTTTATAATTTTTCCGTTACTTAAAATAAGCGAACCATTACCGCCTATCATTGTATAATTATGAAATTTCTTGCTTATAACGGGAAGCATATCTCTAATTGGTCTCGCAGATGCAAAAATAACTTGATGACCACTATTCCTAAGTCTTTCTAAAGAATTAAGAATTTTATCTGATACTGGTACTCCCTTAAAACAAATAGTCCCATCTAAATCAAACACAAATTTCACATTTAACGCCTCCACTATTTAGATTAGTTTTATTATATTATTCCTTATCAATTATGACAGAAATTTTATTAGCAAATTATATCTACGAAAAATCTTTAACTAAGATTTAAGCTACTAGTTTTTTGCTAGTAGCTTTTTTTATTTTATATATCCAAAGGCGTACTTAAACACCTAAAAGGTATGTTCTAAAATCAAATTTACGTGTAATAATCCAATATATCTATTTTGTATTTTAAGAGGATATTTAGACCACGCCGAAAACGAACGTGTTCATGTATCATCACTCCATAAATTTTTAATATTCACATGAACACTAAAAAAAGCCGATACATCGGCTTTTTATTTTTTAATATATTAGGATTTTTTCTTTTTTTTGATACCTTTTCACCTATAAGTAATAAAGTTGTTATTATTAATCCGCCTATTATTGCTGTTGTCATTATTTATACCACCCTTTTTTAACCTTTTATCTGTACCATATTTTAAATTTACCTAAATGTCATGCTCTATTTTTAGCAATATTCATAGCTTTAACAACTAGATAAACAGCATTTATAAAAGTCAAAATAGTGTATGGAATTAAAATATATAAATTTTCTGATTGAACTAAAAAAGTTAACCCAGCTAAAAATAAAATATTCAAAACAGTAGACATAATAAAAGTCATATCGAACTCATTTTTTTTATTCAAAATATCTCCTCCTTTTTTAATTTACCATAATTACTTTGTTCTAATTGCTTTATTGACGTTAATCCTAAGAACACTTAACAATTCCTAAAATTGTCGAATGGTCGGGATCATAGCTCTTGCTATGTTGACATTCATCTGTAATCTTAGTTAGAGGTTCTTCTCAACGCACAATAAATTTTCTCAGTATAAATACGTGTCTAATTTTCATTTTTATCTAACTTTCTACCAAGTAAAAGTCCAATAACCACGCCTAAAAATCCCCCTAAAGGACCTGCAAAAACAAAAAGAATAGATGCCAAAATCATAGGTTGTGAAAAAGTATTTGAATTATTTTTTAAAAAATCAATCATCAGAAGTCCTCCTTTTTAATAAAAACTATCATAGGAGTTATCAAATTTTAAATACCCTATTTACAATTTTAAAATACTTTTTAAAGTGTTTAGGTGTTCTTTATAGATTTTTAATTTAAAGACTCATAAAACGCAAATATGAACTAAATTTAACAATCGGTATGATTTTGACTTACAAAACTGCTTTGATTTATTTCTATATGATATTAAAATAAAACATTATATTTATAATTTTGGAATAAAAGAGCTACGAAAAATCCAAAACTTGAAATCAATTTCAAGTTATTTGTAATCAATATACTCATCAATGCTTCTTCAAATATATTCTTCTATATGTCGCTCATTTTTATCTCTTTAGACATTTATGAAATAATTAAAAGTTAAAAAATAATATTTTAGAGTACGATTATTCAATGAATCTTATTATGTATTTTATCGTTTTTTATAAATTTTCAAATTAATAAAAAGCTAAACTGAGCTTTATTTTGAGTCACTTTTTAGTAAAATTGAGCATAGAAAAGTATAGAAATTATTTTATTCTTTCCCTTTTTCCTTGAACTTAAAAATAAATAATATGATCATTATTGAATTAAAAACACCTTACCAATTTAAAAAAACAAAACAAATAAATGAACGTCTTCAATTACTTTTGAGTCGTTTTATTTTTTTATATTAGTTCCAAAAGGTAGGAGTCTTAAAGCGCCTTGAAGCCTATGGAATCAACAAAATAGGAGTATTCAAACAATTAAAAGTGGTCTTGTAACAATTGTAAAGAGTCTACAACAAGGTGTTATATTACACTCATTAGTCAAATGAACAAGAATGCTTACAATCACCTTTATATAAAGCTTTTAAGTTATTTATGGTGAACAATACAATTCCTTAATTTTTTTCTCATTAAACCCCTTAGTAAAATCTAAAAAATAAGGAATTTGCCATTTCTGTGTATTAAGAGCTGTTTTATTTAAATTCTTTTCCCAACTAGGATAAACACGAATAGCCATTTTACCTTTGTGTTTTTCAGAACTAATAATCCCTTTTTCAACCAACAACTCTTTAGGGAAAATAAATTGGCCTTTTTTAGATCTGTCTAATATATTAATAATCAATTTATCTTTTGATTCTTTACAGTTAAAAGGTCTATTTTTATTAGTCTCATTTTTACGCCAGCATGCAACAAAATACCCCTCTTTTTTAGGAGTTTTTTTAGCCAATCTACTTTTAAATTTAATTCCATTAAATTCAAAATTAAAAGCCTCATATTCTTGGTTCCATTGCTCAATCTCATGATTTAACAATAGAAATTTGTAATCAAACAACGGTATTTCATTAAAAAAAGCAAAAGTAATATAATTACTATTCATAAAAAAATTCCTTTCTATTGAAATTAGATTATAAAGAAATAGTGCTTTATTGACGTTAACCTTCCAACTCCTCAATAAACCAAAGTAAATGTACCCCTTTGATTAAGCTTCTTATTGCTAAAGAATGAAACTTGTATATTTTCAATATCTTACTAACTTCTTATTTAGTTATTTCTCTTCTGTTCTTACTCGTGTTTCTTCTTCTTTTTTTATGATTAATTTTATTATCAAGTTTATTTTCATGTTCAATACGTTTGTCATAATCATTTTTGTCTACTTGATTTATATGTTTTCAATAGCTTCTTTTATTTTTCAACTTTGCAACAGAACCATATTAATTATATTTTAAATTAGTAATAGGGTTAATTAATGATTCTCTGAATATTTAAATATAAGGTTAATTAAAATAAGAGTTATTACTATATATACCGCTATATTAGTATTAAGAATTAGAAAGTCAAAACACCATAATTTTGCAATAGGTTGATTGAAATAGTTTAAAAATTCCCCTACGGAAGGCACAATAATTAAAACGTATTTTAAAATATGTTGATTGTTAACTAATATAAATTTAATAATTGATAGTAAAGTAAGTAGCACTAATAATAACCAACTATACTTTCTAGACAATATAGTTTGTATACGAATCAATGATCCGAGAATAACACCTAATATGACTACGATAATATGTAAATATATACTTAGAAAGGCGTATTGGAAAGTTATAGCTTCAGAAAACCTATAAGTAACAATAGGGAAAAGGAAAGAAATAATTATTAAAGGTATTGAAGAAATAAAGGAAAAAAATATTTTTAAATTTAGAAATTTAATTTTAGAATTTAATTGTATAAATAATAAATGCTTTTCATTATTTCCCTCTAAATCAAAAATAATAAATGTTATCCAAGAAGAGATAAAGAATAAAATGATAGCAGATGCAGCGTAACTAGATAGTATATTTTGATTACTATAATAATAGAAAATACAAATCCATATAATATGAATTATATATGGAGGTATAAATGTATAAGATCGGAAAAATTTTTTGAATTGATAGTTCAGAAAATTCATTGATCATCCCCCTCATTTTTTACAGTATCTATTACTGCGCCTCTTTGAATTAATTCACATAGCAATTGATTTGTTGTGCTTGAAGGAACACGAATTTTTAATTTTAACTTATTATCTTTTTCAATTGTATCGTAATCAAAGTATATATTATTGGCAATTTCAGATAATTCAATACTGGAAAAGTTATCTAAAACAATGATTTTTTTATCTTCACTTTTATTTTGTACTGAAGTATGTACTTTTGTTTCTATATTTATAATATCAGTTACTAATCTTTCATTAATATAATTTTCGTGAGAAGTTAGAATAATGGTAGCTGTTTTTTTTAACTCAGATAAATAATTAACTAAATAATTTATAGAATCGTTATCCAAACCAGAAAATGGTTCGTCGAAAATATAAATATCTGCATTTTTTATTAGACACTGTATGAGGTTTATTTTTTGTTGGGTTCCTTTAGAGCAATTTTTAATTTTATAATTTAAGAAATAATGCAATTTTAAACCTTTAATTATTTTCTTTATTTTTTCGTTGTTAAATGATATATGATAGCATCTTGAGACAAATATTAAATATTCTTTAACTGTTAAATTTAAATAATCAGGAAAATGATCAGGAGCATAACTTATTTGTCCATCAGTGTTTATAGAACCATTAGATACTTTATAGAGATGTGCAATTAATTTTAAAGTTACACTTTTTCCTGAACCATTACTTCCTTTTATAAGAGTGATAGAATTTTTAAGTATATGAAAACTAATATTTTCTAATACATGTGTATGGTCTAAATTTTTAGAAACATTTTTAACTTTTATTGACGATGTCATAATTGTACTCTCCATTCAAAATTTGTATAGATAATCGTTATAAAGTTATTTTATCTGTTTTTGGAAGAATTCTTAACTCTTTAATTGAAATCCATATTATAGAGACGAGTAAAACTAATATCGCACATATTAACATAATAAATTGTGAGTTTATATATTTAGATATAATAGCTACGAATAAAGAATCTACAGGCATTACTGTAATACTTAAACTATTAATTACAATGTAAACATTTCTTATTTTTTCAACGTTTATTATTTTCTGAACTATAGAAAGTAGTAAAACATTGGATATGCCAATAAGAACCCAAATTAGAGTAAAAAATAAGATGGAAAAAGTAATATTAGAATATATTGTGAAAATAAAATATAATAAGCTAAAAAGAACATGAAAATATGTAATTTTCCTAGAGGAAAACGATTGAAATAGTTTAATGAAATTCTCCTAATAATACTCCAATCGATAAATTAGTTAAATAAAAAACCATAGTAATAAGATTCTCCTACTTTATTTAAAGAAAAGTCTGGCAGTACAGCCAATGTAATACCAGAAGTGAAATTTAATAAATGCATAGAAGACCTCCAGTATTAGATTATTGCTCGACACTTTAATCTTATTACTGTTTTTTTTATCAATTTTTTCTTTCACACATAAAAGTAGGCATAAACGCTGACATATTAACGATTATACCTATTTTTGAAAAGAACTTTATTTTTATATAATATCAAGACAAGAAGAAACTCGTTCACACTCGTTTCAAAAAACGAATCATATCTCTACATAAAATTCCATTTTCATAAATATTTTTACTGTAATTTCGTTCAAAAAAATTAAAATCTATTTCAAACATTCTAAAACCTGCTTTTTGATAAAAAGCAATTTGACCTATACTTGAATTACCAGTTCCAACAATAATTTCTATATATCCATTTTTTTTAACGTAGTTAAACAAATGAGATAACATTTTTTTACCTATACCAAGCCCTTGTTTATTCTCTCTAACAGCTATATCAAGAAGCTCAACTCTATTTTTGTTAATTTCTTTCAAAATATAACATCCTAAAACTTCAAAATTATTTTTATAAACAAAGCATTCTCCACTCTCGAGATGTTTCAACAACAATTCTTTAGACGGGTTTGCTAATAACAAAAGATCGAATGGTGCAGAATCTATAGCATCCAATTTTTCAAACACATACATCCCCCCCTATGTTTTTTGAAATTGTAATATATGTCAGTTGCTTTATTCCAATTACTTTATTGACGTTGAGCCTCGGAACCCTTAACAATCCCAAAAATTGTCGAATGGTCGGCTTAATAGCTCACGCTATGCCGATATTCGTCTCCAAGTTTAGTTAAGGGTTCTTCTCAACTTCAATAAATTTTCTCGGCATAAATGCGTGTTCTACCTCTTTTTATTCTTCTTATTTTTTTCGTTTACAGAAATTATAATTGGTAACAGACCACAACAAATAGCAATTATCAAAAACAAACCAGCATTCATAAAAAAACTCCTTTTTTAAATATTTTATTTATTACAAGAGTTATTGAATTTTAAAATACCCTTATTTGCAATTTTAAGGTACTTTTTAGAGCATTTAGGGTGTTTTTTATAGTTTGTGAACTATTTAACGACTCTTAAAATGCAAAATAGTAGAGAGAAACGCTGAAATATCAGTATCTATTCATATTTTAAAAAAAAGGAAATTATTTCTTATAGTATCAAGACAAGAAGAAACTCGTTTTCAACTCGTTGCTAAAAACCTCTAAAAGACAAATTACTTTTACACTTTTTGTATTGTTGTTTTATCAAAACCAACAGTGTATTTTAAACCATATCCAATCGTTCTATCCATCGAAATATGAGCCAACCAAATCAATGCAATTCCTAATAACAAATCCACTTCCATAGCTAAATAAAGCAAAGTGATCAATATCGGAATTATATAAGAATGACCAATATTATAAATATAACTACCAATTTTATTATTGTATAAATATCCCAACATAAAAATATCAGGAGCTAGCAAAAATATTAAAAAAAGCCATAATGAAAAACCAAACATAAAGTAAATAATCACAGCAGTAATAAAAACAAATGCATTTTCCAACCTAATCAAAATACCCATAAAGCCACTCCTTTTTTATTAGATTACTAAAACTAACTGCTTTATTGACGTTGAGCCTCGGAACCCTTAACAAACCCAAAAATTGTCGAATGGTCGGCTTAATAGCTCACGCTATGCCGACATTCGTCTCCAAGTTTAGTTAAGGGCTCTTCTCAACTTCAATAAATTTTCTCCGCATAAACACATATTCTACTTTTTATTTCGTGTTTTTTATCGATTTTAAAATAAAAGAAGTTATAGCACACACTAAAATAATACAAATTAAAACAATACCTAAAACGAAATCATTTCCAGTCCATTCAACACCTATCTTCGAAGTACCATTACTTTTAAAATCAGCATAGAAATTAATAGCAATTAATATTAAAAAAGTGATACTAGAAAGGATACCTAAAACATCAAAAGTTAATTTCGCATAAGGATATTTAATACTCTTAGTTATCATCACAAAAACTCCTTTTTGTTTCAAAATAACACATTGCTTTTTTTATGATAGCTTAAATTTATAAAAAGCAAAATAAGCATAATTCACAAAACCAGTTTGTATTTTACAAATTGGTTTATTTTTTATTTTAATCACTACTTGAGATTTATAAAAATTAGAATATCCTTATTTACAATTTTAAGACACTTTTTTATATCATTTAGGGGTGTTTTATATAACATTTCACCTAAAACTATGTAATGACTCTTAAAACGCAAATGAGAACCAAATAAATATATTTTAATTTCAAAAACAAAAATCTGAGCAAAACCAGTGACGAATTTTTAGACAATGCTCATCTATATGCAAATTTAAAATTGGCATATAGGCTGGATAAACGTGCCGTCTAATCGTATAGTTCCTTCAGAGGACAAAAAAACATGAAAAACGTTAGATTTTGTAGCAATCCATGCTTGTTTTATTACGTTTTTTGTAATACTAATCTTTCCACTTTGAATTTCTATACTAACCAGTGTTATAATCTACTTATCAAAGTTATTAAGCGTAATTTACCAATCCCCTCACTACTTCCGATAGTGAGGGGATTTTTAGGTGTGACTATAATCTCCTATTTTTTCTTATCGTTGCGATTACGTAGTTAATGCGCAAATAATGCGACGATACAACCACTCACTGCTGTGGTCATGATGTGAACAAAGTTATCAAGCATAATTACACCTCCTCTCTACGTCTAGATTGACGCTTGAGAGATAGGCGACCTATATATTATATTATCTTCGAATATTCGATAATAGGTAACTTCCGATAAGTTAAATTATGTATTATTTTCTGTTTTTCTCTTTCCTTGTATTTCTTCAAATTCTTCTATATGGTTCGAAATCATTGTTGGAGTAATATTGATATATCTACTTTCAAGCTTTATTTTGGGGTAAATAATAGAAAAATGAGTTACATTGATATTCTGAGATAGTGAGGCCGTATAAGAAAATAAAATTGATGGTGAATGAATGGGGAATATCCTCCTTTTATTATATATACTATTTTTTAAAAAGATGATTATATTCAATAAATTCACATGATTTATATGTAAATTATGTATATTTAACACAAAATAATAATTACTTAATTTACTCGTTTGAGTTTGTATTTTAATAACAGGGGCATATTTGCTAAAAGAGGATGATTGTATGAAGTCAGTTACTTATCAAGGATATAAAAATATAGAAGTATGTGAAATAAATAATCCAACAGAAATTATCACTCATACTATGCCGTTAGAAGATGTAAAAGAAGCTTATGATATCTTTGTTCAGAAAAAAGATAATACTATTAAAGTTATTTTAAAACCACAATAACATATAGATAAAGACGCCTTACTTTGAATAACTCGTTCAAAGTTGAGGCGTCTTTTACATATATATTTAAATTTTAATC
>ERZ1029858.201-NODE-201-length-11459-cov-11.910733_pt1 | contig 11459 bp, 10 predicted proteins | sample MGYA00519237_ERZ1029858 | MGnify/ENA primary metagenome ERZ1029858 (study PRJEB33666, sample SAMEA4610919) | skin metagenome | biome: Human-associated habitat; feature: Malodor aspect; material: skin | place: Philippines | collected 2015-08 ...
CAGGCCGGGCCAATGCGCGAGGGTATAGCGGATATCCTCGGCCAGAAGGGATTTCTGCGGGATGCGCGACAGCTGAGTTCCAAGCCAGGGCTTGAGCGCGGCGATGATCGGGGCGGCCTGGGCGCTCCGGACGGCGAGACGGTCGGCGGGAGCCTGGCCGCGCACGGTCTTCTCGATCTGATACAGCAATGCGATCTGGCGCAGCATCTCCTCGGCGATGGGCGAGCCCTCGCTTTCAAAGCGCTTCACGAAGCGACGGCGGACATGGGTCCAGCAATTGACCAACTGCCACGGCCCCTCATCGCGCGTGATCTCGGTCAGCGCGTTGTAGGACTGGTAGGCGTCACATTGCAGGAACCGGCCGCGGTATCCGGCGAGGAACTTTAGCGGATGCTCCCGTCCTCGGCCGGGGGCGTAGTGGAACAGCACGATGGGCGGACCGACACCGCCATGGCCGCGATCGTCGGACACGACGGCCCAGAAGTAGCCGCTCTTGGTAGCCTTCCGGCCCGGATCGAGCACCGGCGCGCGGGTCTCGTCCACGAAGATCCGGTCGGCGCTGCGCAGATGAGCCTTCATGTGGTCGATGACAGGCATCAGGTGGAAGCAGGCGCGCCCCGTCCAGTTGCCGAGTGTGCCACGGTCGAGGTGGAGACCTTGCCGCTCGAAGATCCCCGCTTGGCGGTAGAACGGAAGGTGGTCGCCGAACTTCGAGACGATGATCCACGCGATCAGCCGTTCGGTCGGCAGCCCGCCAGGGACGACATGCTCAGGGGCATGCGCCTGCACGACGGCCTGCGAGCAGCGGCGACAGGCGTATCTCGGGCGCCGCGTCACCAGCACCTGGAACTGCGCCGGGATTACGTCGAGCCGCTCGGATATATCTTCCCCGATCCGGGCCATCTCACCGCAGCCGCAGGGGCATTGGATGCTGGCGGGCTCGATCACGCGCTCGACCCTGGGCAGGTGCGCCGGCAGATGCCCGCGGTTGCGCGCGGGCTTGCGAGGTTCTTCCCCGCGCGTTTGGGCAAGCGCGGCCTCTGCCTTTTCCTGCGCGGCCGCGAGGACGCCTTGGGCCAGTTCGGCATCCTCGAGCGGCAGATTGAACTGGTCGGGTGACAGCTTCTCGGAACTCTTGCCGAAGCGCTCGCGCTGCGATGCCCGCAGGATGCCCTCCAGCCGACGATTGGCCTCCTGCACCTCCACGAGCGCCGCCTCGACCTCGGTCAGGCGGGCCTTCAGATGAGCGTTCTCACGGCTGAGGGCATCGGCATCCATGCCTCGGAGTGAATCACGCAAACGCGGTTCTGGCTAGCAAAAACAGGGAATTCCCGTGCGTCCGCCCGCTCACCCTGCGACCAGCGGACGCCGCGCCCGTTCCGGCCGCACCAGCCGCCAATCCAACCCTTCGAACAGAGCCGCCAGCTGCGCCGAGGAGATCCGCATCACTCCGTCCCGCATCTGCGGCCAGACGAACTTGCCTCCCTCAAGGCGCTTGTGAACGAGCACCATTCCGGTCTGATCCCAAACCAGCAGCTTGATCCTGTCCGCCCGTTTCGAGCGGAAGACGAAGACCGCCCCACAGAATGGATCGAGCCCGGACATCTCCTGCACCGCCAGCGCGAGGCCATCGATCCCCTTGCGGAAGTCCACCGGGCGCGTCGCCACATAGACCTTTGTTGGCCCTCCCTGACCGAGCATCATGATGTCGCCGTCCGCGCCGCCCGGATGGACCTGGTCAGCAGGATCTCATCGGCGTCGGCCCCGACGCGGATCACGACATCGCCGACAACGATCTCCACGCCGGTGGCGACCTCCGTCTCTGCCGGCATCGCCGCTGCGGGACCCTCGACGACCAACTCTGCAAACATCGGCAGGGCCGCCACGCTCTCGGGCACGACAAGCTGCCCCGTCCGCAACTTCTTCCGCCAGTCGTAGACCTGCCAGCGCGTCGTCCCGTGCTGCCGCGCGACATCCGTTACCGAGGCCCCCGGCACCAGGCTCTCCGCAGCGACCCGCGCCCGCTCCGCCTTCGTGCGCCGCCGACGCCCGCTCGGCCCCTCGATCACCTCTAGCCGAGAAACCCTGCCGTCCCCTGGGCCGTCCAAATGGACGCCCACTTTGCCGTCTCGTTCCAAACCAACACCTCCAACGCTCATGCGTACAGAAAATGGCCCGGTCAGATCAGAAGCGGCAGGAGGGGGGCCGCGTCGCGCTTACACCGCACAAGCAAGTTTGCCGTGACCCAGCTCGTCGACAAGGCGGACAGGAAGACGGCCTGGGAGTTCCTGCAGCACATGCTCGAAGCATTCGCCGGCATGCGGCTCATCCTATCAGGTCCATACCATTCTCACCGACAACGGCATTCAGTTCGCCGAGCAGCCGCGAAATCACAACACCATCTCTTCCCGGCCCATGCGCTTTGACATGATCTGCGAGGCCAACGGTATCGAGCACCGCCTCACGAAGCCAAACCACCCTTGGACCAATGGCCAAGGTCGAGCGGATGAACCGCACGATCAAAGACGCAACGGTAAAACGCTTCTATTACGAAGACCACAACCAGCTCCGCACCCATCTCGCCGACTTCATGGACGCTTACAATTTCGCCCGGCGGCTCAAGACCCTCGGCAGCCTCACGCCTTATAAATACATCTGCAAGATCTGGACATCTGAGCCAGACAGATTCATCCTAAACCCGATCCACCAGATGCCGGGACTGAACACCTAGACATAGAGAACCTGCGCAATACGTCGATGTTCCGGTCAATAAAAACGACCACGGGATGGCCATGAAATTCGTGTAGTCAGAAATGAGGCACAGGAATAGACATAAGTTTGAGGGGCTTCCCTGACTGATCAACGATTTATATTACAGGAACGAAGTGATGCAGAATTCGCAGAAATACGCGGCGGAGCTGATCGGAACATTTTGGCTAACATTCGGCGGTTGTGGCTCCGCCGTTCTGGCTGCCGCCTTCCCGGAACTAGGCATCGGCTTCATGGGCGTGTCTCTTGCCTTTGGCCTTACGGTGTTGACCATGGCCTACGCCATTGGACACGTATCGGGATGTCATTTGAACCCCGCCGTGACGGTTGGCCTCGCCGCAGGCGGGCGCTTTCCAACATCGCAGATCCTGCCCTATGTCGTGGCGCAAGTTCTGGGCGCCATTCTTGGAGCTTTGGTGCTTTATGTCATCGCAAGCGGTGCGCCGGGATTTGATGCCGCAGCAAGCGGCTTTGCCTCGAACGGCTATGGTGAGCATTCGCCAGGGGGTTATTCCATGGGTGCGGCCTTCGTGGCCGAGGTCGTGCTGACGGCTTTCTTCCTCTTCATCATCATGGGGGCAACCCATGGTCGTGCGCCTGTGGGCTTTGCCCCCATCGCCATCGGGTTGGGGCTGGTACTTATCCATCTGATCAGCATTCCGATTACCAACACCTCTGTGAACCCGGCACGCAGTACAGGTCCGGCGCTTTTTGCCGGAGGCTGGGCCTTGGGTCAGCTCTGGATGTTCTGGGTTGCCCCGCTGATCGGAGGGGCGGCAGGCGGGATTCTCTACCGCTGGCTTAGCCCGCAGCCTGAAGAGCCGGTCGTGGGCGGTATCCGCAGCCCCGGCTAAGCGATGGTGTCTCGATTAGAGATTAGATGAAGATCGTTGGCAGTTCGCTGATCCTTGTCGTGTAACGCGATGATCGGTGACCTGCCTTCGTCTCCCAAAATTCGGATACGCCCTCCAGGTCGGCCGCAGAGTTGAACCTTTGGGCATTTAGCTTCCCCTTTGTCGCAGAACCCACGCCCTAGATTTCTAGGATGAGAATAGGGCGTATCTCATAGTCTCGCATGTCCTGGTCGATCAAACTTTAGATCACAGACCAAAGCGCATTCCTCTTGGTGGCATAGCTTGCACGCTTTGTAAGGGTCTTGGTCGGCGCGATAAGTCCTTTGCGTCGATCTTCCCAAACCGCCGATAGGGGTGGGTTCTATCCTGAAACGCGACAAGCCATGATTTGCTGGGCTTTCGTGGATCGAGGAGTTCAACTTGGCATCGCATCTCACCCTCTCCGAGCGCCGCATCATTGCGGGCATGCTGCAGCGCAAGATCAGCGTGGCGCAGATTGCGGTGCAACTCGGCCGGCACCGCTCGACGATCCACCGCGAGATCGGGCGCAACTTCTGGCGCGATCCGGAGGTGCCGATGGCGACGGGCTACTGGCACATGAACGCTCAGCACCTGGCCGACGACCGTCGCAAGAGGCAGGCTAAGCTCCTGCAGGATGATGACTTACGGGGCGGCGTGATCGCAGCACTGGAGGCCGGCTGGTCTCCGCAGCAGATTGCCGGGCGCATGCGGCATGAGCGCGCGCGGCGGCGCGTCTGCCACGAGACTATCTACCGCTACGTCTACTCTCCAGATGGCCGAGCACAGGAGCTTGCCCGTTATCTTCCCGAGCGGCGGCGCAAGCGCAAGGCGCGCTACGCGCGCAAGCCGAGAAGCCTTGTCTTCCCAGAGCGCTGCATGATCAGGAACCGCCCTCAAGCCGTCAAAGACCGGCAGGTCTTCGGCCATTGGGAGGCCGACCTGATGATCTTCCGAAAGGAGCATGGGCCGGCCAATCTGGCCACGGTGGTCGAGCGCGTCAGCCGCTACACGGCGATCTTCCGCAACAACGATCGGCGGTCCAGGCCAATCATGGACAACCTGATCAACCTGCTCTCGCCCCTGCCCCGGCATGCCCGTCAAAGCCTGACTTTCGACCGAGGCCTTGAGTTTGTGTCGTGGCGCGAGCTTGAGGAAGGGCTTGGGGCGCAGGCCTGGTTCTGCGATCCACAGGCGCCTTGGCAGAAGCCTACAGTTGAGAACACGAACCGCCGCGTCCGGCGCTGGCTTCCGCGCGACACGATCTTGCTGACAATCCAGCAGAAAGAGTTGCTGGGCTTGGCTCAGCGGATGAACGCCACGCCCCGCAAATGCCTTGGCTACAGGACGCCGGCCGAGGTCTTCCGCGAGGAGTTGGCGAAGGCCTCAGGCCTGCAATAGCGTTTGAGTTGCGAGTGTTCGCTGCCGTTGACGGTACAGGTTATCCTGCCTAACATTTACCGGTCTGAAACAGGTTAGGCTTGGGAAGGTTGGCCCAGCCCCCGCACCCTGCGGGTCCTTCCGTTGCAAGGCAGCGGCCCGAGACTATCAAGGCGTCTGCGCGGTGCAGGAGCCGATAGGTAGGGTATGACATGAAGCCGAGAATTTCCGTTATAACACTTGGCGTGAGTGACCTCGAACGCTCGCTTTCCTTTTACCGTGATGGGCTTGGGATGCCCACCGAGGGCATCATCGGACAGGAGTTCGAGCATGGTGCGGTGGCGTTCTTTGACCTGTCCGGCGGGCTGAAGCTCGCCCTCTGGTCGCAGGTCGACATCGCCCACGATACTGGATTGCCAGTACAGCCGGTTAGCCCGACCGCCATAACGATCGGGCATAATGTAGTGCGACCGGAAGAAGTCGATCAGTACATAGAGGATGCGGTGCGGGCAGGTGCTGAAGTGATCCAATCTGCACAGGACACATTTTACGGCGGCTACGCTGGCTATTTCCGAGACCCTGACGGGCACCTTTGGGAAATCGTCTGGAACCCGGACCTGCTTCCGCTGGAGAATTGAGCTGCCCTATTGAAGTCCCCGGCCCTCCTGAGGCCAGCGGCAACACTACAGTTCACGCTGTCAGTGGCGCTGGATCCCCGCCTGACCCGGACGGGCTGCGATGGCGGATGTCTCCGCCCGCCCGGGTCAGGCTAAGTCGGCGCCCGTGTCGCGTTTCGAGTTGAATCCGCATTTGAAGCTGGCAATTTTTACGCCTCTTACACTGTCACCCTACTCCGAATAACTGCCAGTACTACGGTGCCGCACATCGACGCGAAGAGTCCAAAGCGGTCATTGGACCCCTAGAGCCTACAGCAGACTCGCAAGGTTCATATTCGGTAGAGCCCTCATTTTCCTTGACCGTCGAAGTTGATAGCGACATTGCTGTATGCATGCTTAAGAGCCATATCCTCTCCGATCGACGCCGACGCCGCGCCCACATGCGGCGGCTCTTTGAGCTGCGCGTCGATCAGCGTCCTGTGGCATGATAACGGGCTCACCGTAGCGCCCACTCCCCCACCATCAGATCCGACCCGCCTTCCAGAACCTCCGTAGCCCTCGGCTCCGGGGGCTTTTGTTTTCCCAAACCTAAAGAGGACACCATCATGAGCATTCGCGTCGGCATCGTCGGCATCAGCGGTTTCGGCGGCGGCGAAGCGCTGCGCCTGATCGCTAGCCACCCATCGTTTGAACTGGTCTACGCCGCAGGCGAGGGCAGCGCCGGCAGCCGGTTGATGGACCGCTTTCCTGGCGTGCCGGATAAGCTTTCTGAACTGGTAATCGAGAAGTGGGACCCTACGGCCTTGCCGAAGCTCGACGTGCTCTTTGCTTCACTGCCCACGGGCAGCTCGTCCGAGGCGCTGGCGCGTGTCCCTGAGGAGGTTAAGATCGTCGATATTGGCGGCGACCACCGCTACATCGAGGGCTGGAGCTATGGCTTGGCTGACGTCTGGCCGGACCAAATCGCGGGCCGGAGTCGCATCGCCAACCCCGGCTGTTTTCCCGCCGCGACGCTTAATGCGCTGGCGCCGCTTCTGACCCAAAAGCTGATCGAGCCTAGCAACATCATCATCGACGCCAAGACCGGCATCTCCGGTGCAGGACGGGGCGGTGGCGCCAGTAAGTTCGGCTATGCTGAAAGCAACGAGAACGTGCAGCCCTACGGCCTGCTGAAGCATGTCCACATGCCAGAGATCGCCAAGGCCATCGAACAACTCAGCGGCGGTAGCGCCGCCGGGTTGGTATTTACACCGCACCTCGTGCCGATGACCCGCGGTGAGCTGGTTACCATCTACTGCCACGGCACCGCGACGACGGAGCAATGCTTGGACGCAGCCCGGAGCTTCTACGCTGACCGGCCATTCGTTCGTGTCACTACCGTGCCGCCACAGAGCAAATGGGCGAATGGCTCGAACTTCTGCTTTGTGTCTTATGCGGCCGATCCAGAGCGCAACCTGGTGATCGCGATCGGAGTGGTCGACAATCTCGGCAAGGGGGCTGCCGGCCAAGCAATCCAGAACGCAAATCTGATTTGCGGTCTTCCTGTGACTGCCGGTCTGGAAGGCGCACCTGTCTGGCCCTGACCTATAGTAGGCTGCCCCACACCCGGACGCTGGCATGTTAGCGAACAGCAGATAAGTCCCGCATAGCGGACGGATCGAGCCGATGATCCAGGGTCGGCTGTGCGGGACTAGGCTACCTTCGCCACCCACGCCTGCCGAAGGTAGACGTGGGGAAACGAACCATCAGAACTCGATGATGTCGCCGCTGCGACCTCCTAATAGCCTGAAATTGCTCCGAGCAGGACTTGCCGGACGGCTTGAAGGACGGGCAGAAGTCGGGGCCGAGACTGCATTTACCCTGAAACGTGATATCTCCCGCGTCATCTCATCGGCGCGCTGCTGTAGTGAGATGGCAGCGGCATTTGATTCCTCCGCCACAGCCGCGTTCTGCTGGGTCACGGTATCCAACTGATTGATACCGGAATTGATCTCGGCCAGACCAACCGCCTGATCACTCGCCGCAGCGGCAATCCCAGAAATCTGCTTGGAGACGTCCTGCGCCTGCCGCTGGATTGTATCAAGGCTCTTGCCCATGCGCCCCACCAGGTCCGAGCCGAGCTGCACTTGCGCGGCGCTCTCCGAAATAAGCGTCTTGATGTCACGCGCAGACTCCGACGCGCGCTGCGCGAGGCTCCTGACTTCCGAGGCCACGACGGCGAACCCACGCCCTGCTTCACCGGCACGGGCGGCCTCTACCCCCGCATTGAGGGCCAGAAGGTTCGTCTGAAACCCGATGTCCTCGATCATGTCGATGATCCGGGTGATTTGGTCGGAGTATTGCTTGATCCCTCCCATGGCCTCCACGGCATCGCGCACCACAATCGAGCTAGCCTCCGTGATCTCGCGGTTCTGACGCCCGGATGTTTCAGCATGGCCTGCCCGCTCCGCCGTCGAACGGACGCTTGCGTTCATTTCCGTCAGAGCCGCTGCAGACTGCTCGAGCGCGGCAGCCTGCGTTTCCGCACGACTGGCAAGGTCCTGGGCTGCAGAGGTGATCTCGTCGGCGCCACTGCGAACCTGATCCGCAACCTGCGAAATGGACACAACCGTCTGGCTCAGACCGCTGACAACCTCGTTATAGGCTTTGCGCAGCGCCTCGTAATCGGCCGGGAACGGGTCATGGGCAGGGCTGGCAATCTCCTGGGTCAGATCACCGGTCGCCAAGCGCGACAATCCAGCGCCGATGTCGTCGACAACCCTGGCCTGCTGGCGCGCGTGGACCTCCCGTCGCGCCATTTCCTCTGCTTCAAGGCGGCGGGTTTCCGCCTCCAGATCACGCCGTTCGATGGCATTCCGACGGAACACCTTGAGGGACCGAGCCAGCGCAGCCAGCTCGTTTCGTCCCTCATCGCCTGTGATGTTGAATGAGAGATCTCCGTCCGCAAGGCGGTTCGTCTGATCCAGGGTTCGGGTCAGGCCACGCGACAGGCTGCGGGAGAGTACGATGGCGATCGCGCCGCCCATAAGAACGGTCAGACCGACACCCACAAACACCGAAAGCACCGTCATTGAGGAAATGCCCTCAGCGTCCTGTGCGCTTGACGCTGCCATGGTTTCGGCTGCATCCTGGATTTCCGAAGTCACGGCCAGGACCTCGTCTGCCGTTGCACGCACGGTGAGAAGACCGTCCTGAAGATCACCCATGCCACGATCGGCGGCAACCGCCTCGCTCCATAGATCCTGGGTGATCGCGTTCACATCATTCAGACCGGCCCGAATACGCGGGTCCGCAAGCGCAAGTCCTGCGCGGGAGAGCTGATCCTGCAGGCTGGAGTACATGTCTGAGGCTTCGGCGAAAGCATCAGACCCCGCGCTCGGAAGTGCTGCGACGAGGCGCAGACGCATTTGAAGAAGCGTCTTGTTGGCATCTGCCACGAGAAGCGCGCGCTGCACGTCCCCTGCAGCCTGCAACTCTGCTTGCAGGTTATCCATTCCCTCTCGCCCCAGGGTACTCAACTCGACGATGCGACGCATCTGAACATCCCGGGCAAGATATGCTTTCGAGAATGCCTGAGCCTCCTCGATATGACGCTCCTTCAGCGCGACAAGCGCTTGGCCCTGGGCGATGCCTTCACTCTGGGCCCGGCCTGCCAAACCACGCACATGGTTCATCGCGGTGACGATGGCTGCTGCCTTCGCGTCGTCTGGTGCATCGAGAAACCGCAGGATCGTGCGATCTGCATCGGACACCCCTTTCGCAATTTCCACTGCGAGCTGGGCTTCCCGTTCCGCCGCTGCAGTCTGCCCATGCGCAGCATTTGCGCGTGTGATCTGATGCTGGGTAAAGCCGGCGAAGAGAACCAGAAGGATCAGGATCAGTGCAAATCCCGCAGCGATCTGGCGGGAAATCTTGATGTTCTTCAGCATGATGGTGCTTATGACCTATGATAAGCGGACGGACAGATGTTGCACCCCTCCAGGGCAGCAGCGACGAACAGACATTGGCCTGGAGCCGACGGTATTGAGAAGTTGGAATGCGGTCTTTTCTGTATGTGAGACATTGGTGGGTATCCGTAAGGCGATCGCCAGGACGCACCAATGTGTGCTTCCGGTTTAGGAGCTAAAAATGAAAATAGCGTTAATTACTGTGCATCAATATTTTTATTTATACAAACTGAACTGTTTGAGCCAAAATGCGATGCCCGAAGTATTTATGTATTAGAGTTATTGCTCAAGTGGTGATTGGCTTATTGCATCATATGAAGATTTATAAAGATTACCGCCACTTTAAATGATATTATTATATTCCATTAGTGTTGAATTATTAGGCCTGGAATACCGCCCCGAACCGTCAGCAAACAAACGCTAGGAACACTGGCCGGACCTCAAAAGGGTACTGTTCGTTGGAACAGCGGACCTAACCCTCAAAAAGGCACATTGATATCATGGTGAGACGAAGGAAGACGCCCAATGGTCAGTTATGGAACAGGCTGACAAAAGAGACGCGCAGTGGCACGTAGATTCAAAAAGCAGAACGGAGCCGGAGCGCTTACGTAGCCTAACTCGGGCTAGCGGCGAAGTGCACCGTCGCAGCTCGGCCGGAAGAGGCGGGAGTTCTAATAGAGTTCAAGTCTTACACTCCGTCACTGACATTCGTAGTTAATTGCAGACGGATTGGGGTAAGATAGCCTCATTAAATATAAGCATCAAATAAAACTAGCATCAAGACTCCTTTGACCTGCGTCGCGCGTCCGCGCTAGCCGTTCCTGAATGGTTCAGGTTGGGGCAAATGGCACATGATGCACTTCAGAAGTATTCTCCGTAACAATGTTACGGTGCGAGGTGAAGGCGAACAGACGCTGATGTTGGCGCACGGCTTTGGCTGCGATCAGAACATGTGGCGCGCGTTGGAACCTTACCTTAAGGGCTTCCGCCTTGTCTTCTTTGATTACACGGGCTCTGGGCAGTCGGATCTGTCCCAGTTCGATCCGGTTCGGCACAGTCAGCTTGAGGGCTTCGCGGAGGATCTAGGGGAGATATGCGACGCGCTGGACCTCCGAAACGCAACGCTGGTTGGCCATTCGGTCAGCGGCATGATTGGACTAATGGCGGCCATCGCCAAACCGGAGCGATTTTCGAAATTGGTCATGGTTTGTCCATCTCCATGCTTTCTGAACCTGCCTGGCTATACTGGTGGCTTTGAGCAAGCAGACCTTGAAGAGCTGCTTGCCCTGATGGACCATAATTACATTGGCTGGGCGACACATCTCGCTCCGGTCGTTACAGGAGAGCCTGCAGAATCCCAGTTGTCGCAAGAGCTCAGCGGCAGTTTCTGCTCGACCGATCCATTCACAGCCAAGATTTTTGCGGAGGCGACGTTTCTGTCGGACCATCGCAGTCTGCTGGGCCATTCCACTCATCCCGTACTGATCTTGCAAAGTGCTCGGGATGTACTCGCACCTCCTGCTGTTGGAAATTACCTCCTCAACTCACTTCCCCAGGCTCAGATGAAAGTCATCGATGCCGATGGCCACTATCTGCATATGACTCACCCCGAGGTCGTCGCGCAGAGCATCAGCCATTTTGTGAAAGCGCATACTTATGTTTGATGAGCCCCCATCGGCAGCTGCAGGCATCACAATTGACGCGTGTCCAGTGGCCTGTTTCACTACAGACCACTCGCGCGCCATCCGGTATGCAAATGCCGAGGCCTCATCACTGTTCGGCTCTATGCCGAGTGAGACAATCGGGCTTCACATCGAGGCAGTACTGACGCCGGCCTCCAGGATCTTCTGCAACAGCTATGTTTATCCCCTACT
>ERZ1029858.202-NODE-202-length-11439-cov-175.041637_pt1 | contig 11439 bp, 10 predicted proteins | sample MGYA00519237_ERZ1029858 | MGnify/ENA primary metagenome ERZ1029858 (study PRJEB33666, sample SAMEA4610919) | skin metagenome | biome: Human-associated habitat; feature: Malodor aspect; material: skin | place: Philippines | collected 2015-08 ...
AGTGTTGTTCGTTTCAAATGAGTCACGATTATATTTCTTACTCATATTTATTCCTCCTATAAGAAATGCACTTAAACAAGTAAAAACCTCATTTAAGTGCATTTGATTGAATCATATTAAAAGTTTTTCTCAACGTTTGTAGTGTAATTTTGATTTGCATCATTAGCTACAGAGTTAGCTCTGTAGTTTGCACTTCCTCTACGATAGTGTCTATTTTGCCATTTGTCAGCAATTTCCATTGCAACATTTGACCATTGAACTACTTGAGAAATTTTATCTTCATTTTGAGAAATATTATGTGTGATTGAGTTAGTTACACGATCAACTGAGCTATTTAAAGTTTGAACTGAGTCGCCAATACCTTTAACACCATCAACAACAGAGTTTAAACGTTCAACTTTACCTTGAATGTCTTCAGTTAAGCGATTAGCTTTATGAAGTAAATCAGTAGTTTCACGAGTAATACCTTGAACTTGACCTTCAACACCATCAAGTGTTTTAGCCACATGATCTAAATTTTTCTTAACTGAAATTAAAACTACGACAATTCCAATACATAAAATTAAGAATGCGATTGCAGCAATAATTCCAGCAATTGGTAAAATCCAATGCATAAAAAACGCCTCCTAAATATTCTTTTAAAATAAAAGTCATTAATTATAAATACCCATAATAATTATATATAAACATATTAGAATTCTTTTGACATACCAATTTTTTCTTCATAAGCACGTTGAATTTTTTGAATATCTCCGGCGCCCATAAATAGAATAACAGCATTATCAAATTTTTCTAATACATCAATACTATTTTCATCGATTAACGCAGATCCGTCAATACGATTTATTAAATCTTGGATAGTTAATTCTCCAGTATTTTCACGTATTGAACCAAAAATTTCACATAAAAATACGTGGTCTGCTTTACTTAATGCATCAGCAAATTCATCTAAGAAAGCTTGAGTTCTTGAAAACGTATGAGGTTGGAATACTGCAACGACATCTTTATTTGGATATTTTTTTCGTGCTGTTTCAATTGTAGCACTAATTTCTCTTGGATGGTGAGCATAATCGTCTACTAATACTTGTTTTGAAACAAAAGTTTCATTAAAGCGACGTTTTACACCACCAAATGTTTCTAAAGCTTCTTTAATATTATTAACATCCATTTTTTCAAGATAACTAATTGTAATGACTGCTAAGGCATTTTGAACATTATGATTACCATATTGTGGTGTTAAAAATTGATCATAGTATTCTCCATTAATATACACATCAAACTGAGTACCATTTTCAGTTATTTGTATATTATCTGCATATACATCATCGTTTTTACTAAGACCATAATAATAAATAGGTACATCTGCTTTTAAATTTCTTAAATGTTCATCATCTCCCCAAGCAATAATAGCTTTTTTTACATTATTTGCCATTTCTTGGAAAGCACTAGCAACATCGTCGATATTTTTAAAATAATCAGGATGGTCATAATCAATATTTGTCATAATTGCATAATCTGGGTGATAGCTTAAAAAGTGACGTCTATATTCACACGCTTCAAATGCAAAATAATCACTACCTGGTAAACCCATTCCTGTACCATCACCAATTAAGAATGATGTTTTCTTGTCTCCATTCATAACGTGAGATAATAAACCAGTTGTAGACGTTTTACCATGAGCACCTGTAACTGCTACCGATGTATATTGATTAATGACTTGACCAAGAAAATCATGATATCTAATCACATCCAACTTTAATTCATGTGCTCTAACAATTTCTTCATGTGTATCAGGAAATGCATTACCTTGAATAACTACCATTCCTTCATGTATATTATCTACACTAAATGGTAAAATTTTAATCCCTTTATTTTTAAGTGCTCCTTCTGTAAATACATATTTTTCAATATCTGAACCTTGAACTTCATGTCCTAAATCGTGCATAATTTGTGCTAATGAACTCATTCCTGCACCTTTAATTCCGACAAAATGATAATGCGTCATATCCATAAAACTCCTTTAAAATTAATCTTTCTTTAAATCTGCCTCAGTAATAAATACATCTCTTGGTTTAGAGCCGTTTGCTCCAGATATATAATCTAGTTGTTCTAATTGATCGACGATTCTTGCTGCACGATTATAACCAATTTGGAAATGTCGTTGGATTAATGAAGTAGATATATGTCCTTCTTTGACCATAAAACTACAAACATCATCAAATAATTCATCCCGTGCTTGAGTTTGAGTCTTTTTCAATAATTCTTTTTCTTCAAATAAATATTCTGGTTCTCTTTGTGCTTTGATGAAATCAACGACATCATCAATTTCTTCATCAGATACAAATGTACCTTGTACACGTATAGGTTTATTCATACCACTACCTAAATATAGCATATCACCATACCCTAATAGTCTTTCAGCGCCTCCACTATCAATAATAGTTCTAGAATCCACGCTTGAAGACACCATAAATGCAATACGGGTTGGTATATTAGCTTTAATAAGTCCAGTAATAACATTAACTGAAGGTCTTTGTGTTGCTACTAACATATGAATTCCACATGCTCTCGCTTTTTGAGCAATTCTAGCAATAGATTGTTCTACCTCTTGTGGAGCCATCATCATTAAATCTGCTAATTCATCAATAACAATGACTATTTTAGGCATACGTTGTTCGTAAGACGCTTTTTTATTAAAAGCAGTAATATTACGTACGTGATATTTTGCAAACAGTTTATAACGTCTTTCCATCTCTTCAACAGCCCACTTTAAACTTTGAGTAGCTGCTTTAACATCTGTAATAACTGGTGAAACAAGATGTGGTAAGTCATTATATGGCGCTAATTCAACCATTTTTGGATCAATCAATAATAATCTCAATTCTTCTGGATGATTTTTATATAATAATGACATTAATATACTGTTAATACATACAGATTTACCTGAACCTGTCGCTCCAGCTATTAAAGCATGAGGCGTTTTAGCAATATCCATTAATAATGGCTCGTTATTAATCCGATTCCCCATAGCCACTGTTAATTTAGATTCCGTATTTTTAAACTTAGGTGATTCTAAGATTGATTTTAAACTTACTTTTGAAGAATTTTGGTTTGGTACTTCAATACCTACTAAGCTTGTACCTGGAATAGGTGCTTCAATTCTTATATCTTTAGCGGCCAATGCCATCTTTAAATCATCTTGCAAAGCAGTAATTCTCGAAACTTTCACACCTTTTTCAACAGCTAACTCAAATCGTGTTACACTTGGACCTACAGTCACATTTTGAACTTCTGCAGGAACATTAAAGTAATAAAACGCATCATTTAATTCTTGTTTTTTCTCTTCAATCCATGAGTTATCAATTTGATGAATTTCCGGATCTTCTAATAATTCAAGACTTGGTAATTTAATATTAGGGCCTTTTCTAATCGTAGCTTTACTTTCGTGTTGTTCGTTTTCATCTTGCTCTTCATTCTGAGTATTTAATGTCATAGATATGGCTTGTGTATTTTCATTTTGTACATTTGAAAGTTCACTCGTTTCATCTTCTTGATTATCTTGAAGTGATTGTTCATTAATATTCTTTTTAATATGCTCTTCATGATTATTAGTCGCTTTTACTGATGGACTTGAACTTGGTATACTAACTGATTTACGTTCCAATTTTGTTTCTGGTTTTAATTCTGGAACGGTAACTTTATTAGATTTTTTGAATTTTTTAGCATCCATCAAACGCTTCTTGTCAGATGGCGTCATCACAACGTTAAAAGGTTTACTACCCGGAATGATTGAAGATTTAATAGATGATGAAACATCCTCATTTTCAACGATTTGTTTGTCATCATCTTCTAATTTTTCCCCTTCAGTGTTAGATGATGAGTCATGAACTGAATCATTGTTATGTTCAACTTGTTCAGAAGCATACTCAGTATCTGTTTCAATTGCATTATCAATTGAATGGTCAATGTCATCATCGTTATGATTTGATTGTTTAGTTATATCTTCATTCGAAGAAACGTTCATCTCATGATACTTTGCTTCCTCTACTTCTTCTTTTGAAGTATAATTATCTTCTTGCAATTTATTAACTTTACTTAAATGAGCATCTTCATTTTTATTAAAATGATGATGTTTGTCTTTAGTTGAATGTATAGGTGCTACGTTAAGATTATCTTCTGACAATTGATCATCATTATGTTCGTCTGTAGATGTCGTATCATTAACTTCTCGTATTTCTACATCTTTATCATTAACAGTTTGAATATTTGGGACAGATTTCAAATCAATTTCTTCATATTGATACTGCTCGTCATCGTCATCATAATTAGACGTATTTGAATCAGTTTGAGTCCCTTCATCAATCACATGATTATCCGTAGTATTCTCATTTGTGTCTTCCATTTTATCAGTACTATCTTCTGTATGTGTCGTTCTCTCTTCATCATTATTTTCTTCATGATCTAGAGAACTCTCTCCAGTGTACTGCTTAGCTTGATTTGCATACATTTCATCAATGACTTTTTGGATTTCGTTATCACTATCCGATGATTGTTGACGCTTATTCTGTAAAGCTTCTTTAAATTTACGTTTTTGTTGTGCTTTTTTTTCTCTTTCACGTCTAATTTCTTCTACTATTTGTGACGCATAAATATTCTCAATATTCACCGTATTATCTTTTTGAGAAAAATTAGGAACTTTACTTTTTGAAGATGTAGTTTCATAAATATTAGAATTTTGATCATTAATAATTGAAACATCAGTATCTTCATACTTAGTTTGATTCAACGGTTCATTTTTAGACTTGCTTATATTTGTTTTTACATCATTATCAGATACTCGTTGTGCTGTTTGATCTTGTGTTGAATTATTTTTATCGTCATTATGATTATCATCATTTTCATTCTCTTTTAATGGAGGGATAACACCATTTTCAATTGGTCGGCGTTTTTTTGTACCAAATACTGCAGATGGTACTTCTGAAGTTCTAAAGCTTGAATGGTGATATGTAGAATTCGATGTCGTTTTATAGTTTGATTTAAAACGCTCCGATTGTAATTTCACATGAGAATGATTATTTGTATACTTATGATATTGAGAAGTCGTTTTTCTATTATTGTTTTCATTTAATTGTGCACTATTCAACGACTTATTACGTTTATTAGAAGGTCTTTCTTTAATTGAAGGCACTCCAGTATCATCATGATTTGTATACTGTCTTCTTCTGCGTCTTCGAGTATCTGTTGCACTATCATAAGTTTGAGGATAGTCATTATTATCTATTTCATCATAACTATAAGCGTCATAACCAAATTCTTTATCACTTTTAGATGATTTCTGCGACATATATTCATCTTCATCAACTTCTCTGTAAACCGCTTCATCATATGTTTCAGCATCTTGCCCTAAATCAATAGGAAAACGAAATTTTCCACGCGGACGATCATAGATATCATCATTTTCAGGAAGTAAGGTATGCTCACCATTCTTTTGTGTTTCTGAGTTATGTCGACGTTTATTTTTTCGTCTTAGTAATTCTTCATCAGAATGTTTATCATTGCCAAATAATTCATCAAACCAACTCATACATCCACATCCTTCCTAGTTTTTTTAATCAAAAAATGCATTGCCTACTTTATAATCATCAGACAATACCATGATTCCTTTTTCTTGAGGTGCATTAGGCAAGTTCAATTCTCTCATTGAACAAATCATACCACTTGATGCCACACCACGTAATTCAGCATCTTTAATTACCATGCCACTTGGCATAACTGCACCGACTTTAGCTACGACAACTTTTTGACCTGCTTCTACATTTGGCGCACCGCACACGATTTGTAGTTTTTCACTACTAACATCAACTTTCAAAATACTTAATTTATCTGCATTAGGATGCTTTTCTTTAGTTTCTACATAGCCTACAACAAATTTAGGTGATAAATCCGCTTCAAGTTGATAATCAAAACCTGCATTTGTAATTGATTGCTGTATAGCTTCTACAAGCGTTTCATTTAATTTAATATGACCATTACTATTAACTGAATATACTTTTGAAAAATCGAAAATATTAAATCCAACAATTTGATTTTCATGTTTAATAGCAACCACATTATTTTTTATTTCATATTCAAAAGGCCCATCTGTTGGTTCAATTTGTAAAAATGCAACGTCCCCTACGCCTTCTTTATTATAAAATAAATTCATTTAAATTCTCCTTTTGACGTATTATTAGTTATTTTTTATTAAATTTTTTACGATTAGCTTCTAAACGTTGAATAACGTTTGGATCTCTTTTTTGCTTATTATTTTTTCCTAAAATAAAAATCGGCTCTAAATGTTCTTTTTTATAACCAAATGAAAGTGACGTTATAGGTACAAGTCCCTTAGTAAAAAATTCCATCGTCAAGTGTGCCATAACGTCATAGCCTGTTTTATTGCGTATATCAGCAATAATTAATACATCTTGATGAGGAACAGCGACTAACATTTCACCTTCACATTGAGCTTCAATTTCATTTAAAAATTTTGTATTTAAAATACGACTCGCATCATATCCGTCATTTGAATTGATAAAATAAAAAATATTTCCTTTTACTTCATCTGTTTTATATTTATTCTCAAGTTTACGTATATTAAACAACGACATTTCTTTAATTTGTTGTGAAGTTAAACCTAGTGTTTTTAACATACTTTCATCAATTAATCGGTACGATTTTCCTAAATCAAGTGCATAATAAATATTAGTTTCTGCAGTATGTTCTTCAATAACAAATTGATGACCTTCTTTAGTTTTTTTATCAAAACTAGTTGATCTTATTACAGGCATAACTTGAATATCTTTCATTTTAGATAGACCATTATCATCCATTTGCGCAATGGCCTCTTCAACATAATAGATAATTTCATCAATGATTTTCTCTTTTTGTTCTTCATACTTTGCTACAATTGCATTAAGCTTGATAGTTACGCCTTTAAAATTATCTCGTCTATATATACGTAATGTTTCTTCTTCACGATCAAACTTAAAATCAACGTCTAAATGCTTTAAACGTTGTTTTAATGTATCTCTCATTTGAAAGACGTTCATATTAAAACACTCCTATTTTCGCACCTTACAATATTTTACAATAAAAAGAGCTTCAATTACAGAAAAATTAGGCTATTCTTTCATATAGATAAGAAAATTTAAGTCCTAATTACTCATTTACACATATTGACTTAAAAATGAATCTATTTGTTCGATTGATTTTCGTTCTTTTCCAATATAACTTCCCATTAATTCACCATTTTTATATACGAGAAAGCTTGGAATACCCATGATATCATTTTCAATTGCTAAATCTATAAATTTATCTCGATCTACTGATACAAATTTAAAATTAGAGTATTTTTTTTCTAATTTCGGTAAATCTGGTTCAATCACTTTACAATCTGGACACCATCCAGCTGTAAATTCAAATACCGTTTGTTCATTTTTTAATTCTTCAAATTGTTTTTCAGTTTCTAATGTAATCATATTATTTCTCCTCACTTTGAAATTGTAATGTTAAAATGTTTTCATTTGTTAAGTGACTCACAGCTTGTTTTAATAATTCACGCGCAGCATAATAATCTCTAATATCAAATACCGCATCTGTACTATGAATATATCGTGCACATACACCTATAACTGCTGTAGGTACACCTTTATTTGCTTTATGGATTTCTCCCCCATCTGTACCACCTGGTGAAATATAATATTGTGAACGAATATCAAATGTATCAACTAACTCCAGTAGATAGTCTCTGAAACGTGGAGAGAGAATCATCGTACCATCTTTAATTCGAATTAATGTTCCTTCACCTAATTGACCAGATAATTGCTGCTTACCTTTAATATCATTTGCAGAAGAACAATCTACAACGAATGCTATATCTGGTTGTATTAATTCAGTTGATGCTTTCGCACCTCTTAATCCAACTTCTTCTTGGACGTTTGCACCCACATATAAATCTACATCTAATTCTACATCTTTGAGTAATTCTAATATTTCAATTGCTAAGACACAACCGTAACGATTATCCCATGCCTTAGCACTATATCGATGTTCAGATAATTGAGTGAATGGTGTAAAAGGAACAATTGTGTCCCCTATTTCTATTCCACGTGATCGAACTTCTTTATCACTTTCTGCTCCTATATCTAACATTAAATCTTTAATCTCAGGAACCGCTTCATTACCTGTTCTAAAATGTTTTGGTATATTCGAAACGACGCCTACAATTTTTTCACCATTTCTATTTTTAACCTGCAGTCGTTGTCCTTGCCATATATCATTAGATACACCGCCTAAGTTAGTAAACTGTAACATGCCATTTTGAGTGATGTTCGTAATCATAAAGCCAATTTCATCCATATGAGCCGCTACCATCACACGCTTTGCATTTTGTTTTTTTGATTTTTTTATACCAAAAACACTTCCCATATGAGTGGTTATCACTTCATCTACAAATGGGGTCATTTCTTTTTTCATGTAGTCACGTACTTCTTCTTCAAAGCCTGGCGCTCCATGTAATTCTGTTAATGTTTTTATACGAAGTAAAGTTTTATCATTTTCCATTACATAAACACACTCCTTAAATTTATTATATCATTTTGATTATGGTAAACTAATAATAAGAACTATTAATAGAAAGGTTAGATTCGATAATTATGACTCGTCAAACTATAAAATATATCTCCATTCCCATCGTAATAACTATAGGAGCATCTACGGCTTTTATACTCTATCATACATTGAAAAACAAAAAAGTAAAAAATCCGGATAGAATATTAGAGGAAGTAAAATCATATTTTATGGATATTAAAGGTTCTTACATTCTTCATGAACCTTTGCAAAATAAAGAGCAATATTTAAATCGTTTTGTTTATCAAGGTGGTATTACTCAAAATAAAAACAACCGTGATATAGAGTATACCTTCTATGCTGATGCACACACAGGTGAAATACTTACTATTGAAGAAAATTAATATTATTTTTTGATATTTAAAAAATATTTTAATACTTTTTTCACTTCATATTTATATTTTAAATTACATTTGTTTGATGTTTTTATTAATTTTTTATCATTTTCGAACTTAACAGTAAAGTAACGATTACTATGATAATACAAAAATCAATAATCATTTTGGATGAAATATGGACTAAATTTTTCTTTTTTTCTTACATATTGCATTGGATGTTTATCATATGTACTTATCCATAAATTTAAATAACAATGTATTTAGCACATATGTACTTATATGTATCATAAAGAGCAATAAATGATAAAACAACACACGAGCGTAAGAATGTATTTTCTTCTTACGCTCGTGTGTTGGATTTAATATATTATTTATTAATTTTTATGAAATTTGGCTTCCATTCTATAAATACGGGAACCTTTATCAGAAAATTTTTTCTCATATTCAGTTAATATATTATCTTCATCATCTTCATCATGAAGATTTAAATTTAACTTTGTAAAATACATTCCATATTGTGACATGCTTTCAAGACTATAAGCAAATAAACCTCTATTATCTGTTTTAAAATGTATTTCTCCATCTTCTTTAAGAATTTGTTCATATAAAGCTAAAAAAGTTCGATACGTTAAACGACGTTTTGCATGTCTTTTTTTAGGCCAAGGATCCGAGAAATTTAAATAAATTCTAGATACTTCATTCTCTTTAAAGTACTCATTTAGTTCAATTGCATCATTGCAAATCATTTTTAAATTTGTAAGTCCTTTATCTTTTACTTTATCAAGCACTTTATACATAACGCTTTTTTCACGTTCTAAAGAAACAAAATTAATTTCAGGATGTTGCTCTGCAAGTGTAGTTATAAATTGTCCCATTCCTGAACCGATTTCAATATAGATTGGCTGTTTCTTATCAAACCAATCACTCATTTTGCCAGCATGTGAACCATCCATGTCTACTAGGTCAGGATGTTCTTTCAAATAATCTTCTGCCCATGGTTTATAACGGACTCTCATGTATTAAATCTCCTTAAATAAATAAATTACTATTCATTACCTCATTTAAAAATTTGAGCCATGTGTTCATATCTTTAAATCTTTTTTGTTCTTCATACCATTGAATCATGCCGATTGATTGAATCACAGTATACCATTTCATACGTTTATTTAAGTCCATACTTTCTTTAACACCATAAGTATTAAACCAGTTAGACCATTGTTGTTTTGGAACGTAGTTGTATAGCAGCATACCAATATCGATGGCTGGATCAGCAATCATGGCACCTTCCCAATCTACTAAAAATAGCTCATCACGATCAGAAAGTAACCAGTTATTATGATTAACATCACCATGAACTACTGTAAAGAAACGTGAATCTAAATTAGGAATATGATCTTCCAAGTAAGTTAATGCTTTTCGAATAATATGATGGGTTAATACGTCTCTAGATAAAGAAGCATTAATTTTCTTTAACATAATATTTGGGGTAATAGGTTCCATTTCCATACGTTTTAACATATTAAGTAGTGGTTTTGAACCATGTATTTTTTTGAGAAGTTCAGCAACTCTTCTTTGAGACATTTCTGATGATGTAAGTTCTCTACCATTTTTCCAATGTTGTGCTGTTACAACTTCGCCTGTTTCAATACGTTTTGTCCAAACTAACTTAGGCACAATACCTTCTGCAGATAATGCTGCAATAAATGGATTTGAGTTACGCTTAAGAAATAATTTTTGTCCATCTTGTTCAGCCATATACGCCTCTCCAGATGCTCCACCTGCAGAATCAAGCGTCCACCCTAATTGATAAAACTGCTCCAACTCGTTCACCTCACTTTCAACTAGAAAATGGCTCGAGAAATATAGTTTTTCAAGAGCCATATATCTAATTTAATCATCGCTTTTTATCTAACGATTATATTTCTAACTTTGTTTTTGTTATAATGGTAAAATTATTATTTAAATGTCCCCAAATTATTTGAATTTTTTACCTTATCTCTTTAATCACTCAATGATGATTTTATAATTTTTAGCTTGATTTTTCAACTGAAAATGAGAAACAAAATGATACATTTTACTAGTATGAAAAAGCTAAAATCCCGAATGCTTTATAAATATTATAACATATCATATACATCATCGTTGAAGAAATTTAAAGTTAATTGATACTTTTTGATTCAATATACTTTTCGAATCCTTCTTGTAATTTTTTAGTAATTGGACCTACTTTACCATCATTTACAATTTCGCCATCAATCTTTACGACAGGTGTTACTTCAGCAGAAGTACTAGACACAATGACTTCATCTGCATTTTTTAAGAAATCAACTGTAAATGTTTCTTCATTAAATGGGATGTTGTAATCTTCAGCAACCCATTTAATTACTTTTCGAGTAATACCATTTAAAATGTAATTATTAACGGGGTGTGTATA
>ERZ1029858.203-NODE-203-length-11242-cov-65.801019_pt1 | contig 11242 bp, 13 predicted proteins | sample MGYA00519237_ERZ1029858 | MGnify/ENA primary metagenome ERZ1029858 (study PRJEB33666, sample SAMEA4610919) | skin metagenome | biome: Human-associated habitat; feature: Malodor aspect; material: skin | place: Philippines | collected 2015-08 ...
ATTGCCTTTACGTCCTTCCCGCAAGGCTGGAACAATGGCCCAACCGGCTGTCATCGAAGGATTTGCAATGTTCACGTATCGCTCCCTTACGGCGGCCGACGCACAGGAATGGAGAGAGATCTTCGTTACTGGCGTGAAGAACTTTCCGACCGGCTTCCTGATGACGCCCGCCGAAGTCGATGATCTGACGATGGAAAGATGCCAGACAATTTTGGACGCAGGCGGGACGAGGGGAATTTTTGAAGGCGAGCTGCTCGCAGGTTTTTGCGGATATCGCCAGTTTCAGCCCATCCGAATTCGTCATCGTGGCGAAATAGGCCCCTTCTTCGTCATGGAAAATTTTCATGGCTCGGGCGCTGCCCAGGCACTCATGGCGGGAGTTGTCGAAGAGGCAAAAGGAGCAGGGGTCGAGCAACTCGAACTTTCTGTAGCCCAGAGAAATCACAGAGCCATCGCGTTTTATGAGCGCCAAGGGTTTGTCCGCTATGGGGCGCACCCGGACGCCGTTCGGGATGAGGAGGCTGACGGAAGCGGATTTCTCTACCGTCGGCTGCTCTGAAGTTAGGCCCGGCTCAACCTCCGGCCTCTGCCCCGGCGATATTCGGTTTTATGAGCCGGAAAACCCCGGCGCGAGCAATCGCGCCGGGGTTGTGCGTTCAAGGGCTCCGGGGACAGGCATGCTGAGGGGCTGCCTGCTTGACCTTGGCATCCGCCACAATCTATTTCCGACCCATGGGGCCTGCGACCGCCCCACGAGGCGTCAGCCGAAGTTCGCGTTCCACTGAAACCTTCCCGGGAGGAACGCCCATGCCTGCGCCCAACGCTATTTCCGTCGACAAACTTGCCCGCATCATCGGCACGCCCCGCGCCCCGGTCATTCTGGATGTCCGGTCCGAGACCGACTTCGCCGCCGATCCGAGCCTGGTGCCGGGGGCCATCCGCGCCGATGACCGCGCACTCGCTGATCTTCCGGCGTTGCCGCCTGGTCCTGTCCTCGTGCTGTGCCAGGCGGGTCATCGCCGCAGTCAGGGCGCTGCGGCATGGCTGCGCGCCGAAGGCCGCCAGGCCGAATATCTTGATGGTGGTTTTGTCGCGTGGCGAGAGGCGGGTCTGCCGCTGATCCAGACAGACCACCTCCCCCCACGCGACGGGCAGGGCCGCACAGTCTGGGTCACCCGCGCACGACCCAAGATCGACCGCATTGCCTGCCCCTGGCTGATCCGCCGCTTTGTCGATCCCCGCGCAGTGATCCTGTTCGTGGCCCCGGCCGAAGTCTCAGGTGTCGCCGAGCGCCATGAGGCCGCGCCCTTCGACATCGAGGACGTCTTCTTCAGCCACAGGGGCGATCTGTGCAGTTTCGACGTGATGCTGGCTGAGCTGGGCCTGTCCGTTCCGGCGCTGGACCGATTGGCCGTGATCGTTCGGGCTGCCGATACGGCACGGCTGGACCTGGCGCCCGAAGCAGCGGGGCTGCTTGCCGTCTCCCTTGGCCTGTCACGCATGTATGCCGACGATCTGGAACAGTTGGAGGCGGGGATGCTGGTCTATGACGCGCTCTATCGGTGGGTGCGTGACGCGACCGGCGAGACCCACAACTGGCCCACCAACAAGCCGAGGGCAGAATGATGCAGACCCGCCCCTATCCGACCTTGGCCGAGGCCACCCGTGTCTGGGCGCGGATCGGCCTGCTGAGTTTCGGCGGCCCCGCGGGCCAGATCGCCCTGATGCACCGCATTCTGGTCGAGGAACAGAAATGGCTGGGCGAGCGGCGGTTCCTGCACGCTCTGAATTACTGCATGCTGCTACCTGGCCCCGAGGCCATGCAGCTGGCCGTCTATATCGGCTGGCTGATGCACCGGACGCTTGGCGGCATCATCGCCGGGTTGCTGTTCGTGCTGCCCGGCGTCGTGGCGATCATGAGCCTGTCGTGGGTCTATGCGATCTGGGGCAATACCGGCGTGCTGGAGGGGCTGTTCTTCGGCCTCAAGGCTGCGGTGCTGGCAATCGTCGTGCAGGCGGTGATCCGCATCGGGTCGCGGGCGCTGAAGAACCGCACGATGATCGGCATCGCAGCGGCCTCGTTCCTAGCGATCTTCGCCTTCGGCGTGCCGTTTCCAATCATCATCCTCACGGCAGCGTTGGTGGGCTTCGTCGGCGCCCGTGCGGGTCTGGCTGCGTTCCAAGGCGGCGGCGGGCATGGCAAGATGGGCGGCACCCAAGTGGCCGATGCAGACACCCTGCTAGGTGAGGGCACGCCCGACCATACCCGTGTCAGCGCCGGGTGGGCGGCGCGCATATCGGCGGTGTTTCTGGGGCTGTGGCTGCTGCCCGTGGCAGCGCTGTTCCTGATCCTCGGCCCGGAAAACGTGTTCTCGCAGATCGCCGGGTTCTTCAGCGTGATGGCGGTGGTGACATTCGGGGGCGCCTATGCCGTGCTGGCCTATGTCGCCCAGCAGGCGGTCGAGACCTATGGCTGGCTGGTCCCCGGAGAGATGCTGGACGGGCTGGGCATGGCCGAGACCACGCCGGGGCCGCTGATCATGGTGACCCAGTTCGTGGGCTTCATGGGGGCGCTGCGCGAAGCGGGCGGTATGCCGCCGCTGCTGGCCGCGACACTGGGCGGGCTGCTGACCACGTGGGTCACGTTCCTGCCCTGCTTTCTGTGGATCTTCCTGGGCGCGCCCTTCATCGAACGCCTGCGCGACAACCACGCCCTGACGGCGGCGCTGACGGCGGTGACGGCGGCGGTGGTGGGGGTAATCCTGAACCTGGCGCTGTGGTTCGGGCTACACGTGCTGTTCGGCCAGCTGCGTCCTGTCACCAGCCTTGGGCTGGATATGGACCTGCCGGTCTGGGGAACCTTGGACGTCGCCGCGCTGGCGCTGGTCATCGTCGCCATTCTGGCCGTGTTCCGCTTGAAGCTGGGCGCCGTCACTGTGCTGGCGATCTGTGCCTTTGGCGGGCTGGCCCTACGATTGGCAGGGATCGTTTGAAAAGGCTCTCCTCGGTGGTGAGTGTTCTATGGCAGGAAATGGAAGCGTAATTTTTTACAAGCCGCAGCACCGCGTCCCTCCGGCCCAGGGCAATCAGCGGAGCGGCACGAAGTGGATTGCCTAGTGGGTTGTCATTTCAAATGACAATTCGGACTGCTGACAGCCCGCAGGACTTCCGCCATCATGGCTCCCGTGCTGGTTCAGGAAGCGGCGTCCGATTCCAAGCTGATCGCCCTGTTCCCGCCCGCCTGCCCCGGTCCTACAGCCCTGTTTGGGAGAGCGGTCCGGGGCAGGCTTTCGCCCCGCAAACCTCCGACGACATCGCCCGTCCCGAAGCAGGGGAGGAGGGGGTTTGCCTGCCCGTCAGGGCAGACCCCGGTTCTTCACCCAAAACCCGTCCCTGAGCCGTGAAAACATGGGGTGAGAGGCGGCGTGAGGGGGACTGAACAATCAGCCCCTATTTCCTGCCATCATCACAGCCCCCTAGAACTCTCCGGCAGCAGGCAGGCGTCCGAGATTGGTGAGAGGCTTTGAGAGGGGTGTTGCAGTTGCAGGATATGGCCGATGTCTACCAAAATTGCATTTTGGCCTCCGCGCTGTGTTTTGAACCGCCTCCGACCAGCGCCAAATGAGGTCGCCGCAGCGCCTCCGGATGCCGCGCCTCGGGAGTGTAAAACTTACACTTCCATTTCCTGCCATCCTCACCCTTAGCCATTTTCCTTCCCTCCGGAGCCGGATTGAAGCAAGGCGCAGAAAATGTTACATGTAACGAGAATGGAGGCCGCCATGCCCACCCCAGTTTCCGAACGTGTCCAGAAGCGCCGCGCGGCTCTGCGGGCCGCTGGACTGCGCCCTGTCCAGATCTGGGTGCCTGACACCCGACGCCCCGGCTTTGCCGCCGAGTGCCGCCGTCAGGCCGCTCTGGTGGCCGAAGCTGACCGGACCGATACCGACATGCAGGATTTCATGGATGCCGCCCTGGCGGATCTGGACGACTGGCAGTGAAGCGCGGGGATCTGGTGACGGTCGCCTTGCAGGGCGATTACGGCAAACCGCGACCGGCGCTTGTGATCCAGTCCGATCAGTTTCCCGGCACGGCCTCCGTTGTGGTCCTGCCGGTCACCTCGACGCTGATGGATGCGCCGCTGCTGCGCCTGACAGTCGAACCCGACGCCGGGAACCGCCTGCGGGCCACGTCGCAAATCATGCTGGATAAGCCCATGACCGTGAAGGCCGACAAGATCGGCCCTGCCTTCGGGTCGCTCGATGACGTGGCCATGGTCAGCGTCAGCCGTTCTCTGGCCCTGTTTCTCGGACTGGCAGGCTGAGACGCCCTCAGAGCGCCGCAGAGGCCTCTCACGGCCTTTTGCCGTCCCTCTGTCGCCTCAGAGCTCATCTTGGCCCTGTACGGGCCTCTGCGGCGCTCTGAGGGCGTCTTGCAGGGCGCGCCTTCGCTCATCTTGCCATTTCTCAGCAAATTCATGGCCTGCCACAGGCGCTTTCCGGGGGCGATTTTGACCCCTCATCCAGCGCCGTTTGCCTTTTTTCTTGTTTTTTCTTGTTTTTGGTGTTGGCAGGTTACTGATTTCATTTGGTAAATCGGCCTGAATTGCGAGAAAAACCCGGTTAACTGCGAGAAAAACCCGGTTAACTGCGAGAAAAACCCGGTGCTATCCACAGGCTGCTAAGCCTATTGCGAGGGGTTCCGGGTATATGCGAGAGTGTTTTGCGATCACGCAATAGCCCGGAACCCCTCGCAATATGGCCCGCCCTCGCAAGGAAACCCCCGTTTCGAACCTGCCGGCAGGCGGCAACGTCACGATGCACAACACGCTGGTGAGCGCGTCCCATGGGCTGAACCTTGGCGAGAAGCGGCTTGTTGCGATGGCGGTGGCAAAGCTGTCCCCGAAGGCGGCGGCACTACCCGGCAAGCCGATCAAAGTTTCAGCCTTGGACTTCGCCGAGCAGTATGGGGTCGATACGGACACGGCCTATGAGCAGCTTCGGGATGCTCAGGAAAACCTGTTTCAGCGTTACATCACGCACATCGAGCACTTTGGTGCGAACGGCCAGCGCGTCATGGTGAGCAAAATGCGGTGGGTCTCATCTATCCATTACGAAAAGGGGGCAGGGGAGGTTTCGTTGGCCTTTGCGCCGGAGATTACGCAGTTCCTCGTGCAGCTCAAAAAGCACTTCACGAGCTACCAACTTTCGAAGGCCGCTGCGCTTCGATCGACCTACTCCTGGCGGCTGTTCGAAAATCTTGAACGCTTCCGGGAAACCGGGGTCTGGGAAGTGGACATGGATCGCTTCCACACGATCATGGAGACCCCAAAAAGCTATCGGCGCAACTTCAACGATGCCCGTCGCTTCGTGATCGATCCAGCGATTTCGGAACTGGCCGCCAAAACGAACATCACGGCGGAGGTTGAGCCTATCCGTCGGGGCCGTAAGATTGCTCGACTGCGATTTACTTTCGAGAACGCCAGCCAAATGAACCTGCCACTATGAGTGAAGCTCCGCACACCCCTCTGCACACCCTTTCGCACATGTCCCCTGCACAGGCTGCACAGGTAGCGGACGTCTCACGTTGGACCATCATGAGGGCCATAAAATCCCGTGATTTGCAGGCGAGCAGAGACAATCGCAATCAATGGCGGATCGCGTCGGACGCCCTTGAAGCTTGGAGGGCGCACACTGTGCGCGCACCCCTCATTCCGCACACCCCGCACACCCAAGAAACTCTCGCTGAGCTTCGCGAAAAGCTGGCCGCAGAGACCGCCCGTGCAGATGTGGCTGAAGCGCTCCTCGCTCATGAGCGCAAGGCTTTGGCCGCGTCCGAAACCGACCGGGACAGTTGGCGAGCAATGGCTGAGAAGCTGGCTGATCGTCCGCGCCGCAGCTGGTGGCCATGGAGAAAGTCATAGGCCTCTAAGAACGTCTGCTTGGAGCCCTTTCCTGCCGCTCGACGCTACCGCTATGCTCGACAAGAGAAACGTATTCGGAGACTTCCCTTGTCCAGATCGCTGGTCAGAACCAATCGCAACTATCGCCTGCTACTCTCGGCCAGTTCGGTCTCGAATCTCGGTGATGGAGTTGCGATGGTCGCGCTGCCTTGGCTGGCGACCATGCTGACTAGTAACCCGCTGCTGATCGCTGCGGTCGCCACGGCGCAACGCCTTCCGTGGCTTCTGTTCGCGCTGCCCGCCGGGGTCTGGACCGACCGCGCGGATCGAAGGTTGCTGATGGCGCGTGCGGATCTGATGCGGATGGTTCTGATGGCTTTCACACTGCTGATGGTCATATCTCATACCGCGTTGCCCGTTCCGGAGGGCTCCGGCAACGCTGCTATCCTGTCGCTGGCGCTCATCGCCTTCCTGTTCGGCTCAGCCGAGGTGATCCGCGACAACGCTGCCCAAACCGTCCTTCCCTCTATCGTCGCACATAGTGATCTGGAACGCGCCAACGGCCAGATGTGGAGCGCCGAGCAAGTCACTGGGCAGTTTATCGGGCCGCCGATAGCGGGGCTGCTGATAGCATCTTCAGTGGCGTTGCCCTTCGGAGTGGACGCCTCGATCTATGCGCTGTCCGCCGCGCTGATCTGGATGATCGCCCTGCCGCCCCGGAAATCTACAGTCTCTGCTCGGTTCCTTCCTGCACTGCTGGAAGGTCTGGGATGGATGCGGCGAAATCCGCTGATCCTGCGTCTGGCGATCATGCTGGGTGCGATCAACGCTGTTTTCATCGGAGGCATGACGATTCTGGTTCTTTACGCGCAGGAGGTTCTGGCGCTGTCCGCGACTGGATACGGGGTGCTGTTGACTTTCGGCGCGATGGGAGGGGTGGCCGGAGGCCTGCTCGCCCCCGCTTTGGCTACGCGTTTTGGTATGAGGGGAAGCCTTCTGACCGCGCTCGGCATTTTTGTCGTCGTTAATCTGCTGCTCGGTCTGTTCAGTTCGCCAGCGGTGGCGGGGCTTGCCCTGTTTCTGGAAGCGGCGGCAGGAATGCTGTGGAATGTGGTGACGGTCAGTTACCGTCAGCGTCTGATCCCCGACGATCTGCTGGGCCGGGTGAACTCAGTCTACAGGTTCTTTGGCTGGGGGGCGATGCCCTTCGGAGCCATGGGCGCGGGGGCGCTGGTGGCAGTGCTGACTCCGGTCATTGGGCGAAGCGATGCACTTCACGCGCCATATCTGCTTGCCGCCGCCGTCTGTGGTCTGCTGATAGTATTTGCCGCTGCGCGGCTCCGGTTTGATACAGCTTGAGCTATGATCCGATTGGCGGATGGCTGGACGACCGGCAGCTTCGTCCCAGCAACGGACGTTGCCGTCGAGCCGAAGGCGAGTAAGACCAAGACGGTTTGCAGGCCCAACTGTGGGCCTACAAAACACATCTTGCCACGCAGTCGAATGAAAACTTATGCAACTTTGCGCAACTGCTGGCGTGCGAAATTTAGCGCAATCCAGCCCAGTCCCGATTCCTCATAGTTGGGCCTTAGCGCCCCACGGCAGCCCCCGCCCGCCCGCTCGGATCAGAGCGGGCTGTAGGGCGGCGGGGGCGGGCTGTTCCAGTGTCGCGCATCTTCACACCCCCAGAGGGCCGGAAGCCTGAAAACAAGGGCTTTCGAGCGCCCCGCAGGGGGGTGAAGAAGACAAATCACATTTCCTGCCACCTTCACTTGCAGCTTGCAGGTTTCGCCCGCCCTTCGGCTCCATACGCGCCAAGGTTATACCTGCGCATATATCCTGCTTCGGCCCTGCTTCGGCCTTGCTGGGGGGATCAGGGGCAGGATATATGCAAAGGTAGAACCTTGCATGAGTATCCAAATCTGACCATGGTTTCACCATGCCCAGATTGACCCCGAACGCCGCCGCCGACCGCTCTGGCCAGAGCCGCACCACGATCATCCGCGCCATTGCTGCCGGAGAGCTTGCCGCCACGAAGCATGGCAACCGATGGGCCATTGCCGTCGAGGACCTCGACCTGTGGACCGCGCAGCGGCCCATGACGGCGGGCAGGAGCGCAGAAGGGCGTTTCCAGAAGGGCGAGGCTCCAGAACCCGCCTACATGCCCCTGAGAGGCTCTGAGAGCGCCGCTGACGGGCAAAAGGGCGGATTGGCACCCCATGCCCGCCTAGAGGCACTGGAAGCCCTCTGTGCGGCGCTACAGGCCGAAGTCGGGGAATTGCGGGGGGAGGTTGCCTCTTTGGCGCAGAAAGCGGCTCCTGCCGCCTCTCCGACCAGCGTGGAGGCGGAACTGGCCCCCAAGCGGCGCTTGTGGCCTTTCTCGGCAAAGTCCTGATCTGGGCGGATTCACGCTTCGGAGCGAAAAGTGGGAAATTGGGCCGAGGCTATCGGTAGCAAATTGGGCCGAGGTCTGCCCCCAGCAGGGCAGTTATCCACAATCTGAATCTCCAAAATGGCGCTCTGCGCCCTTCTTGTTCTTATAGTTCTATAGTTCAGGGAAAAATTACTGTTAAAAATCAAATATTTGCGGATCTATAGGTAGGGTATTGGGCCGCAAAAGTAGGGTATTGGGCCGCAAAAGTAGGGTATTGGGCCGAATAGACAGGTTGACAGGTAGAACCTATCTACTCTCAATAACTACCTATGGGAAAGACACTCACCGTGGCCGCGGATCGCGCCTTCGACCAGACCAAGACCGTCCTGCCCGCCGAGTTGGCGCGGGGGGTCTACATGCGGAACGCCCCCAGTTTGCGGGCGCTCAAACTGATGCATCTGATGATCGCCACGGCGGCGGGTCGCATGGCCGATCCGGTGCAGCATCAGATGCGCCTTGCGGACATCCGCAGCATCGACGGCATGGCCCACCACGACAAGGAAAGCCTCAAGCCCCTGTTCGAAGAACTGCGGGCGGCGGTGCTGACCTATGATGATCCCGAGGCCATGCGCTACACCGTGGGCGGGCTGCTGGACAACGCCACGGTGGACTACCGCCACGAGGCCACGGGCGACGTGCTGGTGTCGTGGTATTTCGGGCGAATGTTCCTCGACATGGCCAAGCGGTCGAACATCTGGGCGATCCTCGATCGCCAGACGGTGTTCCACCTTACCAGCAAGTATTCCGTGCTGCTGTTCCAGCATATTTCCAGCCTGACCAAGCAGACGCGGGTCCATTCAAAGACCTTCACCATTGCTGAATTGCGGGCCGTTCTGGGTATTCCAGAAGGGAAGATTCAGCGTTTTGCCAATCTCAAAAAAGATGTTCTCGATCTCGCTATTGCTGAAATAAACCAGCTATCGCGGCTCACGCTGACCGCCACACCGCGCAAGGTTGGCCGCACGGTCACCAGCGTCGAGATTGCTTGGGAAGAAAAGCCCGAACCCGCAGCGCCCCCGCAGGAGCTGGCGGCGCGGAAGGCGGGCGGTGCAGCTCGTCCCGCCAAGGCGGCCGCAGTGGCCTTTCCGGCCACGGGGACCATCGCCTACAGCCCCCATTGGCTGGATCTCAAACACGCTGCCGGCTGCAACCAGGACAACGCCCTGGTCGCCTCGAACTTCCGGCGCTTCCTGGCGGATCGCGGGATCTCCCTCGATGCCGCGAACGTCGAAAAGCTATTCAGCGATTACTGCCGCAAAGTCGGGAATGTGTAACGGTCGCCCGCCCACACGATTCCGCGCAAAAGGCCCGTGTTTTCTCGGGGATGCAGCGCGTCCCCGAGTGTAACGCTGCCAAATGGCATTTCCTGCTACAGTGCTGCTTCGAGCCCATTGCTGCCCTTGGCGGTCAGATGTGATAATTGGTGCCATGCCGAACATGACCCTCCATTTCATCAACGCCCGTCATCAGCTTTCAGGCATAAAAGACTGGCTGACGGATAGCCTTGGCACCGCTTTTGCGGCGTCTGCTGCTCTGCTGCCGTTAGGCGATACAGACGTGATCATCACCGGAGGTAATCGCGTTATCCCAGAGAAAGGACATCTGGGCTACGCGCCTGAAAAGGGAGTGATCTATGTCACCGTAGACCCTGATCATGCGTCCCTGCGGGCGAACCCCGACCAGTCGCTCGAAAGAATGCTGGCTCACGAATTGCATCATTGCTCGCGGTGGGATGGCCCCGGATATGGCACGACGTTAGGTGAGACGCTGATATCAGAAGGTCTTGCGGGGCACTTCGCACAGGAAGTGTTCAACTGGCAGCCCGAGCCTTGGGAGAGTGTGGAAACCTCGGTTTTGCGGCCACATGTCCCAAGGGCACGGGAGGAATGGAATAACGCCAGATATGGACATGAAGAGTGGTTCTTCGGTTCAGCCGCGTTACCGCGATGGCTGGGCTACTCTTTGGGGTATCAGCTCGTGTCGCGCTACTTGACTGCGCATCCGCATGGCCGCGCATCTGCACTAGTTCATGCGGATGCAGAGATTTTCTTGCCGCACCTTCGAGAGATTTGACTGTCCGCTCCGTCCCGCATTGCTGCCCCCCGTTTCAACCCCCGGCTGCTGATCCGGCGATATCCGGTTTTATGCGGCCGACAACCCCGGTGTTGGCACTCGCGCCGGGGTTGTCAAAAAGGCCACCCGGAACGCCGCAACACCTCTCTGCTGTAGCCCCGAAGCGGGCATGGTCCTAACGGAACCTGAGCTGGCTGATCGGCCTGCCATGACCTCGTGGCTTGAAGGGGTGTTGCAGTTGCAGGATATGGCCAATGTTAACCAAAATTGCATTTTGGCCCCGGCGCTGTGTGAAGGGCCAGCTGCGCTGTCAGTTTTGTGGCAAGAAATGGAAGTGTAATTTTTTACACGCCGCCAACGTCGCCGTTCTTCGCCCCCGGAGCTGTTCCGGCCAGCAGGAACAGGGCGGCGACGTAGCGAAGTTAACATTCCACATTTCCCGCCATCTGCCATCTGCCATCTGCCATCTGCACCCATCATCGCCCTCGTGCTGGTTCAGGAAGCGGCGTCCGATACCAAGCGGGTCGCCCTGTTCCCGCCCGCCTGCCCCACAAACCCCGACGACATCGCCCGTCCCAAAGCAGGGGAGGAGGGGGTTTGCCTGCCCGTCAGGGCAGATCCCGGTTCTTCACCCAAAACCCGTCCCTGAGCCGTGAAAACATGGGGTATGAGGCTGCCGGTAGGGGACTGAACATAGAGCCCCTATTTCCTGCCATCATCGCAGCCCCCCACACCCCTCCGGCAGCAGGCAAGCGTCCAGGGCCGATGAGAGGCTTTGGGAGGGGTGTTGCAGTTGCAGGATATGGCCGATGTCTACCAAAATTGCATTTTGGCCT
>ERZ1029858.204-NODE-204-length-11182-cov-17.679518_pt1 | contig 11182 bp, 8 predicted proteins | sample MGYA00519237_ERZ1029858 | MGnify/ENA primary metagenome ERZ1029858 (study PRJEB33666, sample SAMEA4610919) | skin metagenome | biome: Human-associated habitat; feature: Malodor aspect; material: skin | place: Philippines | collected 2015-08 ...
AGTATTAGGGAAATGGATATTGATAATGATATTAGATAAGGATATTGATAATAATGATATTAGATATTGATATTGATATTGATATTGATCATGATATTAGATATTGATATTGATATTGATATTGATATTGATAATAATAATAATAATAATATTAGATATTAGTATTAGTTATGTAAATGGATAATGATTATAATTGTTAATGGTAAATGGATAATGATTATAATAGTAGATAATGATTGATGTAATAATGGTTATAAATGGATAATGATAATGGATTAGTGTAAGTATTAGGATAATGGATAAGGATATTGGTATAATGAAAATGGATTAGGATAAGGATTAGTATAATGATTAGTATAAATATTATGATAATGATAAGAATTAGTATTAGTATTAGAATTAGAATTAGTATTAGTATTAGTATTATGATTAGAGTAAGAATAGGGATTGGTATTGGAATTGTTAATAGATATTAGTATTGGTATAATACTTGGTATGAGTAGTATAAAGATATGAGAGTGTAATGAGTATAAAGAGTAGAGGATGTAAGATGGGTAAGGGTATATAGAATAATAATCCTAGTACCGAAGGGGTGAATAGAGGTAAAGGTTTGTAGGGTTCAAATAAGGGGATTCGTAAGAGTGAATAGAATAAAGTATTAGGTTAACCAAAGGAGTGAACAGGGTTGTAAATGAAATAAATGGTAAATAAATAGAATAATGGAGGTTTAAGGGTAGGGAAGATAATGGTTAAGAATAAGTATTAATAGGGTGAATAATAGTAATCAGAATGTAATGTAAGGAGTAGAATGAATGAATAAATAGGGAACAGTATAGTAGGCCAAGGTTCAAGATAAAATCTCTTCTTATATATAAGCCTGGTCTTATATTAATGTTTATGCTCTTTCTGTTTCTGCTTGCTTATGGTTATGCTTTCTTATGCTTATGGTTATGCTTATGCTCTTAACTTTATGTAAATGATGAAGATGATCAAGGGTTATGCTCATGCTCTATTATGTAAATGATGAAGATGATCTTTATGATCTAGGATAAATGGGTTAATGATCTTTCTGTAAATGATGAAGATGATGAAGTGTTTCTATTTATGTTTATGGTCTAGGATAAATGATAAATGAGCAATAGGGAAATGATAAATGGTTTATGTAATATATAATTGGGGATGGTGATGGATGTTGATGTATGGGTGATATTCATATTAGTGATATGGAAAAGGAATACAAAAGTAGAAGAGGACATGAATAATGAAATGGAAATAACCTATATAATTAGGTCCCTTTACATTGTCTTACCTACTATTATTGGTCCTCTAAGTAAGTAATTGATCATAATTGAATGTAATTGAGTATATCCTCATTTTTATATAAATAGAAATCCTTAATCTTATGAATTAAAGAATATGAATCAAATAGAGATCAGAATATTAGTATAAATGAAAATAGAATATTATTTTGTATAGAATCAGAATCAGAATCAGAATCAGAATTAGAATGAGAATATGAATATGAATAATCAGAATATGAATTAGAATATTGATAATGAGAATATGAATAATGATAATAAGAATATTTTTATGAATAAGAATAATAAGAATAAGAATATGGTGTAGTCAAGGGGAGGGATAATAAAAAGTAATAACAGAGAAAAAGAACAAGAGTATAATGGAATGGAAATACCCTATATAAAATATTTCCTTTACATTGACTAACTCTTTTTTAAGAGAAAGTACTCGAAGAGGGAACCTCGGAGAGGGAACCTCTTTCTTTATATTTATAAAGATATTTGAGGACTAACCTAATACTATTGGTCATCTTAGTAAGTAATTGGTTATATATTCTATCCTCATCTTTATATTAATCCTTAATCTTAATCTTAATCTTAATCTTAATCTTAACCTTATGAATTAAAGAATATGAATCAAATAGAGATCAGAATATTCAATTATTAGAATGGTAATGGTAATAGTAATGGTAAGAATAATGGTAATGGTAATTCTAATAAGAATGGTAATGGTAAGGATAATGTAAATGTAAGAATAATGGTAATCAGAATGGTAATGCAAGTAGAGTAGAGGGGGAGGATAAGAGAAGAATAAGATATAAAAAGGACAACATAATGTAATAATGAGAAAATACCTATACAATATCCTGGTTTTACATTGGCTAATTCAATACTATTGGTCCTCTTAAGTTGTTCTGTATGATAACCTTAACCTTATCAATTATATTAACTATTCTGTTTATCAACTATCAACTATAAACTATGAGATATAAACCATGAACTAGAACTATGTGTAAAGAAAGAATGAGAATAAAGAGAGTATAAATAGAGAACATTCTCTTAATATCTTTACAGATATTTAGGGTAAGTAGTAAATAAGTATTAGGAAAGTATTAGGAAAGTATTAGGAAAGTATTAGGAAAGTATTAGGGTAGAGGGGTGAACAAGATAAGATAAAATGAATAAAAAGAATAACAGTATCCGTATGTAGTATTTGAAAAATACCTATATATTTTACTGGCTTTACATTGGACAATCTAATGTTATTGATTATCTTTAAGGATACAACTATACTACACTACTCAACAACTAGACAACACTATACTATAACTATACTATACTATACTAGACTACACTACACTACTCAACAACTACACTATTATCCATTCCATTAACAGAACATTACAACTACTCAACATAATACAATACAATACTATACAATACTATACTAGACTACAGTAGACTAGACTACAATATACTATAATCCAATCCTAATCCTAATCTTATTAACATAAGAAACACAGACGAATACTTCTTTTCTTTTTGTCCTTTTAGTAGGGCAGAGTAGGTCAAGGTATATGATACAATAATATAACAAGAGTGAAAGTTAGAGTAGGATAGAGTATATTGAATATGAATATAATATTAGATTAGTATTGAATAGGTTAATTAAGATAAGGTTAATTTAGATAAGGGGAAAATATATTAATTAATATAATTAATTAGGGATATGATATAGAAGAGTTGTAACAGATACGTCGATGTAATCAATGATTAGGTTAGGAGCCATACCAAATAGAAGAGTAAGAAGGAATAGAGGTAGGATAATATTGAATTCTCGACGGTTCATATCTGTAGTATAACCTAGGTAGTTACTGTAAGCACCGTAAGAGATTCGGTTGTATAGCCAAATAGAGTAAGCAGCACTTAGAACAATACCAGTAGATCCAAGGATAGAAACAATAGGGTTGAATTGATAGCTACCCATTAGACAAAGAGCCTCACCAATCCAGTTAGCACTTAGAGGGATACCAGCATTGAAGATAGTAAATAGGAAGAAGAATGCAGTGAATACAGGCATGTAAGTAACAAGACCTCGGTAGTATCGGATTGTACGAGTATGGAATCGGTCGTATAGAACAGCACCTACAAGAGTAAATAGAGCAGGACTAACGAAACCATGGGCAATAGAAAGAACAATAGATCCTTCAACACCTTGGATAGAGTTAGAGAATAGACCAAGAACAACAATACCCATATGTCCAACACTAGAATAAGCAACAAGAGCTTTGAAATCAGTTTGTCGAAGAGTAGCAAGACTAGCATAGATAACACTCATAACAGCAAGTGTTTGTACAAGAGGACTAAAGTAGTATGAAGCATCAGGGAAGAATTGAAGTAGAAGTCGTAGACTACCATATGTAGCCATCTTAAGTACAATACCTGCAAGTAGAATACTACCAGCAATAGGAGCTTCAGCATGGGCTCGGTATAGCCATGAGTAGAATGGCCACATTGGGAATTTAATAGCCATACTAATAAAGATACCAGCCCAAAGAAGTTTTTGAGTAGTAGCATCAAATGCATATTGACTAATAAGGTTGAAATCAGTAGATCCAACGTTGTAGTAAATAGTTAGGATAGATAGAAGCATAAATAGAGAACCGATAAGTGTGAATAGGAATAGAAGGAATGCAGCACGAACTCGGTTAGGACTACCACCCCAAATACCAACGATAAGGAATAGAGGGATAAGTACACTCTCGAAGAAAATATAGAATAGTAGAATATCAGTAACGATAAATACTAGGATAAGAAGGATTTCAAGAAGAAGAAGTGTACAAAGGTAGAATTTAACATTATATTTGTTACCTCCAAGAGAAGTAGCTGAAGTGATGTTCCAGCTAGCAAGGAATGAGATTGGGAATAGGAAAGTAGTAAGGATAACAAAATAAATAGAAATACCATCAATACCAATTTGGAAATCAGAAGTAAAGATGCTAAGATCTTTATTATTGAAGTTGAAAGTAAATTGATATTCAGGAGTAGATGGATCAAAAAGAAGAAGAAGACTAAGAGAATAAAGAAATGCAATGATAGAAATAGCAAGAGCAATAACTTTAAGTTTAGTATCAGGATCAACTTTTTTAGCATCATCAGTATTACCAAAGTTAGTGATAGATAGAAGATCATAACTACGGTAAGATGGAGCAATAAGAAGGATTCCAAATAGAGGAATAAGAAGAAGAGATAGAAGGATCATGATAATCTATGTATGTATACATTCGATATTAATAATGGTAATAACCAAATATAAATTATAAATAGTCGCAAATATTCTAAATAATTTAATAAAATAAAGTAAATAGTTTTATTTAATAGAATAAGATATAAGGCGAATTCACCTATAGCCTAAGGTAAGATGAGTATAAATATATGGATATAGAATTATAGTGTAGGATCAAGAAGGAAAATATAAGTATTGTAATTGTCCTTAATTCAACGGCTAGAATGTGTTTCCGATAAAAACATTATAGAGGTTCGATTCCTCTAGGACAAATTAAATTATCTATAAAAATAGAAAGAAATAATATACAAATATATATTTGTATATAGAAGATTATGATTAATTTGATAATCTTAGATGTTATTATAAAAAGAATATTAGGCAATAATGAATAAATAATTGTCAAAGTTTATGAATAAGATTTAGGTAACTAAGAAGTACTTAGATCATTAATTAAATGATAATAAATTATCAGAATAAGTTATTCTTATTTTGAATAAATGAAATATAAAATATACGTCTGAATCGTGATTTTATATAATAAATTATAAAATAAAATATAATGCGAATCCTAAAATCGAATTCAATTCTTGGTCTTATGAATAGTTATCTAATTGATAACCCTGAGCCAGCAAACATTTCATACATGTGGAACTTTGGATCACTACTGGGACTTTGTCTAGTAATCCAAATCCTAACAGGTATTTTCCTAGCAATGCATTATTGTCCAAATGTAGACCTAGCATTCGCAAGTGTTGAACACATTATGCGAGATGTAAACTATGGTTGGGCAATCCGATATGTGCATGCTAATACAGCTTCATTCTTCTTCCTATTCATGTACTTCCATGTAGGACGAGGACTATACTATGGAAGTTACAAATCACCACGAATCCTGCCATGGTCAATCGGAGTAGTAATTCTAATCCTAACAATGGCAACAGCATTCCTGGGTTAATAATCATAGCCCAAAATAAATATGAGGAATATTTATAGTCCTATTAATAATATTCTAGGGAATTTGTATAAAGAATAGAATAAAATTAATAGAATATCTTGACAAAGATATTGTATAGTATATAAACTATATGGCGATGCGAGTGAAAACGGTTAAAGACTTTTTATCACAAGTTAAGACCGTCGGTTATATACATGATCGCGACAGACTGGGTCACTCGTGGGTGCCTGCAATGGTGCTTAATGTACAGTCGAATATCTTAAATAAGAAATTATTTACCAAGGCCTATGAAATAATAAAATAGGTACAGCTGATTGGTTTAGTGATAAGAGAATAAATCAATTAAGAGATATAGTATGTTCTTCCATATGGTCAAATGTCACTATGGGGTGAGAAAGTATTGCCCCAAATGCAATGATAATAATATAGAAATATATTATTTGAAATATTGTATAGTCTAATAAAATAATAAATATGATAATATTAGGCGATGCTGATGAAAACGGTCAACAATCTTGTCCTTAGATTTAGACCGTCGGTTATGTATATTGGATATTTAGTATATAGAAATTTCTATAAATATTTATAAATATATATGGTCGCTACAGACTGGTTCATCGGTGGGTGTTTATATTAAAATATAAATGCTTAATGTACAGTCGGGATACTCTATTATTGCAAATAATACACAAGGCTCATTTTATTAAATATGAATATAGATATGATAATAAAATAGAGTACATGGTTATATGGTTGAAGGATAACTATTTTGAATGTGAAATAACAGGATAGATAGTATAGAGATTATACAACATATAATTGAGTATATGGCTACAGTAATTACAAATCTTCTAAGTGCAATCCCATGGATTGGTCAAGATCTAGTACAATTTGTATGGGGAGGATTTAGTGTAAACAACGCAACACTAAACCGATTCTTCTCACTACATTTCCTACTACCATTCATTCTAGCAGCTCTAGCAGCAATGCATCTGCTAACAATTCATGAGCATGGTAGTGGTAATCCACTAGGAATTTCAGGAAATACTGATCGACTACCATTCCATCCATACTTTGTATTTAAAGATCTGGTAACAGTGACACTATTCCTACTAATCCTAGCAGTATTTGTATTCTTCTATCCAAATGTACTAGGACATTCAGATAACTATATCCCAGCAAATCCAATGCAAACACCTCCATCAATTGTACCTGAGTGGTATCTACTACCATTCTATGCAATCCTACGATCAATTCCATCAAAAATTGTAGGGGTACTAGCAATGTTTGGATCACTACTAATCCTACTAGCAATGCCAGTACTAGATACATCACGAGTACGAGGTAACCAATTCCGACCTCTATCACGATTTGCATTCTGGGTATTCGTTGTAGATTTCCTAATCCTAATGTGGATTGGATCACAACACCCTGAATATCCTTACTATGAAATTGGTAGCTATGCAACAATCTTCTACTTCGTATATTTCCTAGCAGTAGTACCAGGAGTTGGTATCCTAGAAAATACACTAATGGATATTGCTGTAAATAAAGAATCAAAAAACTAAGGAACTGAAGGAGTTCCCCTTTTTAAATCCAAATTATAAAAAAAAGTAATAAATGAAAGTAGATAAAAGAAAATAAATATATGATTATATATTTGTAATGATGGTATGTTGGTATGTTGGTATGTAGGTATATTGATATATTAAATATATGGATGAATTGAAAGTATAGGAATTCAATGCAATGGTTTTATTTGGTTATAATAAATACTAAATAGGGGACATGGTATAATTGGTAAATATAGTATCTTTGCAGGATAGCTGATGCCAGTTCAAGTCTGGCTGTCTCCAGATAATATAAATAAATATTAATAAAGTAATCTTTTTTTTTGTGATATATAAATGAGAGATAAAAGTAGATGAAATATATAATAATCCTGATAGCTTATGTGGCTAAAGCGTAGAACTGAAGATTCTAAGAACCATGTTCGAGTCATGGTCGGGATAAGATTCTAAAAAGTATTAAAAAGAATATGCAGATAGTCTCTACTGGTATGAGAGGTGCTCTGTAAAAGCATTGGTATAAACCGTTGTGGGTTCGAGTCCCTCATCTGCAAATGAAATAAATATAATAAATATATAAATAGATATTTAAAACAAATGTAATTAACCAAGGATGTGTGACAGAGTGGTTTAATGTACCTGGCTTGAGTCTAGGAGTTCTTAACAGAACCAGGAGTTCGAATCTCCTCGCGTCCGGTTTTAAATAAGAAAAGAAAAGAAATAAGAATAGTAAGCATGGTGAATATTATAGGTATTTTCTGATTAAACCCTCGGGCAGAAAATCTATTTATTATTGTTATTGTTTATTAAGTCATAAGGGGATTATTATGATTTAATCATTATAGCCCATATTGTTATTATTATAGCTCACATTGAATTGAACTGATCCATACTTTAAGTGTAAAGCTACCTAGTTCATTCTTTGATGTAAATTTAGCATAATCTACTAGAACATTATTCATTGATTCACTACTTACTCCTGCATCATTAAGTGATGATCCACTATTTACATTAGGATTAGAAATTCGTGATGATTTCTTAGTTACTCGTGGAATTTGTTGCTCAGTCATAAGTCGACCAGATAGTTCAAGACGAATACCTGTAATATATGAAGGTAGAATAAATGAATTCTCATCATTAATATTACCGTAAGTATCTGGAGATAGACTAGGATATGTAAGAATTGATTCAGAGAAATGAAGGAATGTATTTGTAGATGCATTTTTAAGAAGATATTGAGCAAGAATCATACTGTTCATGTATGGATAATGTACTCGAGTTAGTTTAATATTAATTTCCTTTTCAAATAGTAGTGCAAGAGCATCAGATAGTGGTAGAATATCATTAGTATTAATAATTGGATTAGATGATTTAGATTTATCTTTATTATTATTATTATTAACACCATAATAAAATACATGAATAGTATTCTTATTAATACCATTATCAAATACTGGATTACTAATAAGAACATTAGGATAATGATTATCAAAGAATGTTTTAATTAGATGATTAGCAACTTTCATAAGTTGTTGATTAGAATAATCATTATTTTTAGAGAAACTATGATTATTTTGGATAAGATTATTCTGTAGAATTGTAAGAAGTTTAGTTTGTTTAAATAGAGTTTTAGTTGAAAACATTGAATAAAATAAAATAGAAAAAGATATGGATATCATTATCAAGAGCAGCTGGGAACGATCCAACACTAGTGATTTTGGAGATCACCGTACTACCAATTATACTATGCTCTTTTGAATATATTCATTATGTTAATAATATTAATAATTATATTATATTCTAATTAATTTACCTATTATATTAATCTTAATGAAGAATAGATAAATGAATAAATAGATAGATTAAAGAAATAATAAATTATGAGTTAAAATAACAATTACTTATAGAATAAGAAGATAGAATTGTGAGGGAATTGAACCCTAATGAAAGAATTTGCAATTCTTTTTCAGTAGCCATCTGAGTCACAATTCATAAAGAATTAAGAGTAAGATTAAGATATAATTAATTAAGATGAAATAAAATAGAGTAATTTTATTATTACTATGTGAGTAAAGGGGAATTTTTTTATACAGATTGTCGTACTTTAAGTGTTAGTACGATTGGACCAATCATAGCAAGTAGTAGGATAAGACTAGCTACGAATAGCCAAACTGATGCGAATGTATATAGTGTGAATCCAATAGATTGAACATCTAGTAGACTAGAGAACATTACATCAGGAGTATTATTATTAAATGTAAGATATACATCTGTACTATTTGATACTGCTGGGTATCCTAGAGATTCAACAATAGAATTAATAGAGTTAAGGATTCCAACTTGAATATCAGGGAAGATCTTAAATGGGTTAAGAGATTTGTATTCAGCATTTGAACTAAATGGGAAGATAGTATATAGCTCAATGAATAGTAGGAATACAAAGATACCACCAAGTGGAAGATTTTGAGTATATTCAGATGCCATAGCATTAAGTTCAGCAAGTTGTAGATTTAGCATCATAACAACAAATAGGAACAGAATAACAATAGCACCGATATAAATAATAAGATATGAGATACCAAGGAATCCAAGTCCAATAAGTACAAGGTAACCTGAAACATTCATAAATAGAGAGATCAGGAATAGAGTAGACATTACTGGATTTTTAGATGTAACAACTAGGATAGCAGAGAAAATAGCACCTAGAGTAAGGAAATCAATAAGAAAAGTATTCATAATAAATAAGAAATAGGAAATATTTTATGCAATATTCAAGAAGAATAATATTAAAATTAGAATAATAAGATTTTGTTCAAGAGAATCAGAATATAGTTTTAGTTTTATATTATAAAGATAATAATAAGGGGATAAATTAGCTACCGAACCAGTATACACTTACGAATAGGAATAGCCATACAACGTCTACGAAGTGCCAGTAAAGAATAGCAGATTCGTAACCGATGTGATGAGTATTAGTAAAGTGGTATTGGATTAGTCGTACAAGACTAACAGCAAGCATAAGTGTACCAACGATAACGTGGAAACCGTGTAGTCCAGTAGATAGGAAGAATGTAGATCCATATACACCATCTGAGATACTGAATGGAGCATTCATGTACTCGATACCTTGGCAGTAAGTAAATACTGTAGCAAGGATAATAGTTAGGAATAGTCCAGAGATAGCACCAGCTCGGTTTTTATTAAGAAGAGCATGGTGTGAGTATGTAACAGTAGCACCAGATGAAAGAAGAAGGATAGTATTAAGAAGAGGAAGTTCGAAAGGGTTAATAGCATCGATACCCATTGGAGGCCATTGTCCACCAAGTTCAATATCAGGAGATAGACATGAGTTGAATAGAGCCCAGAATACAGAAATAAATAGCATTACTTCTGTAAGGATAAATAGAGCCATACCAATTGTAAGTCCTTTTTGAACTTTGAATGTATGGTCACCAAGGAAAGTACCTTCAATAACGATATCTCGGAACCAAAGTCCAGCAGAAAGAGTTGTAGAAATTAGACCAAGGATAACAAGAACAATACCTGAATCACCAAATGGACTAGCATAACCATTAAAGTATGAAACTGCACCAGAAGTAAGAATAAGTAGTGAGAATGATACAAATAGTGGCCATGGACTAACAGTAACCATATGGTATGGATGGAATTGGAATTTAGGTCGTTGAGCCTGAAGTTGTGTTAGAATGTTGTTGTTTTGCATCAGAATTAAATATTTTATATAAAATAATTCAATGTATATATCCAATAGAATAAAAGTATAAAATTGAATTATTATCAATGAAATAATAATTTCATTACTAGGAGGAGTAATATAACTAATAAATAAACAAATAATTCAAATAAGAATAATATTTGAATTTTATTAGAATTTCATTACTGTCAATGGCCTATAAATTATACAATAAATTGGTTTAGTGTTTGATAATTAAAATAGAATATTTTAAGGTAAGATAGAATAGAATAGGATAGAACAGAACAAATAGAACAGAATAAATAGCCAAGGGTTAAAATTAAAGCTCTTCTTATATTCTTTTTTGAATAGAATAGAAAA
>ERZ1029858.206-NODE-206-length-11052-cov-28.689006_pt1 | contig 11052 bp, 19 predicted proteins | sample MGYA00519237_ERZ1029858 | MGnify/ENA primary metagenome ERZ1029858 (study PRJEB33666, sample SAMEA4610919) | skin metagenome | biome: Human-associated habitat; feature: Malodor aspect; material: skin | place: Philippines | collected 2015-08 ...
TATCCTGTCCTCTTTCTGGCGTATCGACACCTAGCAAACGTACACGACGTTTAGCATAGGTATCAAAGCCATAATCGAGTAATATATCCAAAGTGTCCCCGTCAACAACATTGGTGCATGTTGCTTTGTAGGTGTATAGGTTGTTGATGTTCAATTAGTTATCCTCCAATAACTCTGGGTTTTCGTAGATATTGCCTAATATTCTTGGATGAAAAGGTGTTAATGTATATAATGGATGTGTTTTTGTTTCCCCTTTTATCCAAAAGGAAGCTAATTTATCATCCCAATAAACAACATATTTTATTTCTGAAAATCTTGATTCGAATATATCGCCTTCAAATAATTCATTACCGAAATCATCTTTCAACCCCGTTGATTGCATGAGTTCAACAGATGAATGCCATCTTTTATGATCTCCTTTACCGTTAGAATTTACTTCGGCTAAATGTATAATTCTTGCACCTCTGCGACTGAATTCAATAGTTTTTACTTTATGCATTTTCTTTTCTTCTTTATCCCATGCTCTAAACGATATACTTTCCATATTGATCTCTACTCCTTTTATTCGAATGGATTTTGTTATGTTCTGATGCACTCATAATTTCTAGGTTTTCTATTCTGTTATCAGTTTTATTGCCATTTATATGGTGTACTATTTCATTTTCATTCAAATATCTACCGACTGTTTTTTCTGCAATTAACCTATGTTCAGCTATATATCCACTTTTAAAAGAGTTAGGGTGTTTAGGGTTATAAATATATTTATATTCGTTTATATAGATATATGGTTTATACGTTCCTCTATCTTTTCCTAATTGAGAACATGATTGTGAACAAGCTGTCAATCTATTACCTTCTCCAGTAGGACGAACAATCTCTTTTCCGCAAACAGGACAATCATATAAAGAGCAATATTCTTCGTTCTTCCTATTATTAAATCTCATTTTTCCTAGATATCGCTTAGGTATCATCTCAAACACTCCCTGTTCTTATACTTACTTTCTTTCGGCACTTTCATCGTCACCTTCACATTCGACATACGAATAACAAATCCATCTATGCCCATAGCCTTTAGTTCGTGCTGCACTTCGGTAGGCGTTTTACCTTTTGTTTGGTATTTGTACGTCTGTACTATGGTTTCATCTAACTTAAAAATATTGCTCATGCGTTCAACTCCTCATATTCGTCTGCCCACACATACATTAGTCCGTTATTTACACATCTACTGTTACATCTTCTTGCGATATGTCGTCGGTCAATGAACAATACACTTTGTGCCTCTACTGTACTTGCGAACTCCTCCACAATCTCATTGTTGCTATCCACTAGGTAGAGTGGTTTAGAACGCCCTGTATTTCTGCGATATAATCTGTACTTAGCAATAGTGGAAGGGAATAGGTTATCTGCTACAAGATTGTTGTATCTACTATCTCTAGGGTAGGCATGATAACCTGTCTTTAAACCACCGATAAATGTCTCATACACAATATCAGCAGCACGATATTTACTATTCTTATAAATCACTGTGATTACACCTTTACAACCATTACCGAACTTATATTTGCCATTCGGCGTTTTCATTCTTCCTAAGTTACTCACATATAGATCGTATTTATCGCTATACTTCCAAATCTCATCATCTGCGACAACTTTCTCGTTAAACTCTTGTTTCTTCTTAAATCTAGGTAGCGTATCTGAGAAGAAACATTTTAGTTTATCGTTATAGATACCATGTTTGCTTTGATACCATAATGTGTTGTGTGGAATACCTGTAACGTTGTGTAGATGAGATAAGTCTGTTTTAGTTACTGTATGTGTGAAAGGCTCGTACATATACACCATAGTTAGTCCTCCCACTTTTCAAATGCACGATTTAAATACCAACGTGCTTTATCCAAATCTTCTTTACCGTTCTTATGATTAGCACGACTGATATATTTGATTGCATTACCAATCGCAAATGCTAATTCTGGTTTGTAGTCTTTCGTTACTTGCTCAATGTAATCAATGACTTCAATATCGCCATAAGTGTAATGTTTCGGTTTATTCACTGCGTCTTGTTCTTCCTGCATATCCACCTTACGTGTGAATGGCTCGTTCACTCTGATAAAATCATCGTTATCAGTTATCGTAAATGTACGTCCAGCTTGATTTTCTACTTCTGCTTTCCATACCACTCTGAACCCTTCGATTATGCCATACACTTTATTGACAATCGCAGTTTGAAAAGCACTAAACTTTTTATTAGCACATTGGAACTGCACTATGTCATTTCGGTTGAGTTCTCTAATTCTTACATTCTCCATTCGCCTATCCCCTTACCTTTGGAAATATGTCGTTCTCTGCTAAGTATCTAAACCACTTACTACTCACTCTGTGTTTAGCGACTAATTCTTCTGAACGTTTTGCCCTTGCGATACGTTGCTCACGTCTTTTACGTTTTAACTCTCTTTCAAGTGATGCTCTAATGCGCATAAGTTCGTTATACTCTTTCTCGCTTAAAGCACCGTATCTTTCCTTGTTGCTTAATCTTTGTTCTCTGTTTACTAATTCATCATTATTAATCACGATACTCATATACTCCTTTTCCATAGATTAGTTCTGGACCACGTAACCCTCTGTTATATCTAGCACGTAAGGTAGTGAGTGGTACGTTGTATATTTCTGCTACATCTCTTAGTGCGATACGACTGCCATTGATATAAACACGTGTTGCTCTTTTATTGCGTTTTCTCATATGATCACTTCCAATGCTCATAACGAAAATCTACATCTTTAATGTCGATATCGTCGAAAATTTCTTCAGGACTTTTCTTAGCTTGTTCGACTACTCTATCCATTTCTTCATCTGTTTCTTTAGTTGCAGGCAACTCAATCGTGCCTTTGATGATTACTTCAGCTTTGACTGTTGCCATTACTCATCACCTTCCACAATTTTGATTGCTTCTTCCACACTTCTTGCTACGCCATATAAAATGTTTTGTGTTTCTGCAAAATCTTTAAATTTCTTTTGTTCAGGTCTTAATCTTCCACTTTCAGTCTTTACTTCGATTGCTATAAACTTTCCATCTGATTTACGATAACCGAACGTATCAGGAAAGCCTTTAGGAAGTAATTTGATTATTCTGTTATCTTTTGTCTGTACTTTCCCAGCATTCGCTCTCCAAAGTCTATGACCACGTTGATTGATTGCTAAGATTATTTCATTTTGTATTTTTTGTTCTGACACTTGATCACTCCAAATAGTGCATACCAAAGTGAATACCTAAAATAGACTCTAACCCTTACGACTGTAAGGTTTTGAATAAAAAGTGAATACCTCGCCTAAATAAATCTCTCTATAGAAATATATACATATATATAATCTTTTATATTTTTGTATACGACTTTTATAATCATAGGTATTCACTTTTATAAATTAAGTAATATAAACGTTGATATAATAAGGTTTATAAGTCCAAAAGTGTAAAATTGGGTATTCACTTTGGTGTTCACTTTTTTTAATTTAATCCACGTAAACCTGGATATTTTTCCGTTAATTCAACACCTAAATAATTAACACCGTTATTCATCTTTTTACTTTTAAATTTTTCTTTCAATTTCTTACCGAATTTATTCTTATCCATTTTGTACTCGTTGTTTTCGTCTGCCCACTTCTTATATTCTTCATAAAGTGCTTTTCCTGTTTCTCTCACATCTTCTGCTCTCTTACACTTTTCTTGAATGAACTGTTCAACAACATCCATTTCAGTACGATAAGTTTGACCAGCGTCTTTTAATTTCTCTGGTAACTCTAGTCCTTCTCTCATCCACATATATGCTCCTTCTGCCATCCAATTTAAGATTGCAGGCGCTTCTCTTAGTAATTTATATTTAAGATCCTTGTCGACTTTTTCTTCAGGTATTTGTACATCAAATGGAATTAACACTAATCTTCTCCAAATACCGTCATCTGTTCCTCTAATAATTGGCTTGTGGTTAGTAGACACCCATATTTTAAATTTTGGTGTATATTCGAATTCTTCGGCGTATAAGAAACGTGCTGTTACTTTATCGCCACCAGTAATTTGTTTGATTAAACCTTCATCAAATCTAAAACCTTCATTAGGTTCAGAACTTGTGACAAATCTTGCTTTACTTAAACGAGCAATATCTGTATTAACATTGTCGTTTTTCTTTACCATTAATGATTTCGCTTGCATATTATTCGAATAATCGCCTAATATCTCTGCAATCGTTTCAACAAAGATACTTTTACCATTTCGACCTTTACCGAACAGAATGAACATCACTTGCTCTCTTGTACTTCCAGTTAGTGAGTAACCTAATGCTTTTTGAATATATCGAATAACTTTTTTATCACCTGCAAAGATGTCGTTTAAAAAATCTAACCACACAGCTGGTTGCATTTTCTCGCTATAGTCTGTGTTAGCAATTTGAGAAAACATTTTATTAATATCGTGTTTATAAAGTTCTCTACTTGTTAAATCGATATAGCCATTTGCAACATTTAAAAGCATATCGTCTTTATCGAACTCATCAGGTGTAACTGTTTTTCTGTGCATTAATTCGTTCATGATATTCTTCTTTGACTGTGTGCCTCTAGTTTTTTTGTAGTATTTTTGAAACGCTTCTCTAGCTTCTTCTTCTGTAACATCTTCGCTATGGAGTACTTTTTCATTTTTAATACTTTCAATCATTTCATCTATGAGTTTTCTGATTGCACCTCTATCATCAACTTTCCACTTTTGACCGTCATAGATATAAAATTTGTTCGTAATGTAACTGTGTTTATACAAATGACCGTATCTATCGATAAAACGATCAGCATTTCCTGTGTCGTCATAGCTGCGAATCGGATATTCTTTATCTTTCTTTTCAGCATCAAATATGTGACTAAGCGCATATCTTAATGGATTTTCTTCTCTTTCTTGTTTAGGGGTATAAATATTATTAACTTCATTGATTGCTTTAAATAATGTTTGTTCACCATAGGTAGAGTTCTTACGTTTCTCATCCCACTTATCACGATATAAATTAGACTGTCTGAAAATACTATCCATTTGTGAATAATCTTTTGCACACCAGAAAGCTAAAATATTAGCGAGTGCCATATCTGCTTCAGAATGAGAAGTATAATAAGGTTCATAATTCCCTTTCATTAAGTCATCGAATAGTTTTGCTTGTTTTGAATTGTAAATTTCATTAATTACATCAATTTCTGAAAGGTTATGAATATTTTCTTGGTAGTTGTTTGTAGTTGGATATTTAATAGTGTTATCTGGTAGGTATTTGTTATAAATAGTTTTAAATACTTGTTCTGACACTTCGGTAACGTCTTTGTATTTACCGATATTTTTTCCAGTCATTGTAAAGAAACGACCACTATCGTACATTTCAATATTGCCTTTACGTCTACGACTTCCTGGAATCTTTCCTTTTACAATAATGTGCAAACCGTTACCACTAGGACTAACTTCTGTATAACTTTTAAATGCCTCGTTAAATTCGCTTACAATATTGTCTAACTTATCACCTTGTTTAAATCTATGAAGATCATCGTCAATATCATCAATATCAATGCCGAGATAGGGAGGTTCAAAGAAGAACCCTATCCCATCAACACCTTCGGCATTAACTGCTGTTTCATAACTGGACCATGTACTTTTATCATTTGATTTAGCGAACTCACCTGTCGCTGCATTAAAAGGTATTTTAGTACGTTTACCGTTTCTATTCTCAAACTTCCATACACACCAGTTGTCGAGTTGTTTTAATTCATCTGGAATATTAGAAAGGTAAGTCGTCATCATTGATTTCTGCACCACCTGAGAACTTATTGTTGCTTGGTTTATCATCATCTGACTTCCACTCATGATTCACTTGTGGAAATTTAGTGTTTTTAAAGTTCCATGGTGCTACTCGATTAGTGATTTGCTTTTCACCTTTATATTCGTTTTCTTCTTGCTTAACATAAACTCTTACTGGTTTACCTCTGAACATATCTAGTAACTGTTCAAAACTTTCAATAGGTGTACCTTCTGGAACACCGATGCCATTTAAGTAGTGCATGAAGTTATCCATTTTATACTTATATTGACCATCGATTGTGCGTTTCCATTCATCAACAAAAATCACTCTATTTGCATATTTAGCTTGTAATTCTGATGTTTTCTTTAAGTCGTTTCTTACAACAAGTTGTAGTTGCGTTTCTTCTTTTCCGTTTTTAGTTGCACGTTCTGTTGCACTTTTAATAATCACTTCGTATTCGCCTTCAGGTAGTGGACTAAAATCGTTGCTTTCTAAATTTGAGTAATCTGTAGTAAATAATGCCATAGTATAAAAACTCCTTTTTAATTGTTATATTTTTGTTTAATTGGTTTTAAGTCTGCATATAAGACTGGGAATGGTGCTTGTTTGTAATATGGATGATTAAATTTAATCCATGATTCTTTATAGTTATTCGCTTTTGTATAGAGGTAGTAGTCCTCTAACGTTTCTAAATCCTTTTTATCTTTTAAATCTTTGCTGTATCGTTTAATTGTGTAATCAACTTTAAAAGGCTTGATGTCTGTAAGTTCTGCTTGTTTATGTTCTAACTCTTTCTTTTCTTCTGTTTCATTTTTATGGCCACAATTAGGACATTCATCTAATTCAGAAGCATAGACAGTAAAACATTCAGGACACTCGGTTAACTTTGGTGCGTCATTTTCTTTTTTACTGCGCTTCTTTTTGTAGCCTTTAAAATATTTATTCCAATCATGTGGCGTATCGGGTAAACCATGTCTTGCATAATTTCCAACATGATCAATAATTAAAGCTTTTTTATTAGGTTGATATCGCATTGATCGCATTGCTTGTTGCATGAATAGTACAAGTGAATCTGTTGGTCTTGCTAAAATCACACATGTACAATCTGGAACATCAAAACCTTCTGAAATTAAATCAACATTACATAAAACTTTGATAATGCCACTTTTAAAATTCATCATGATTTCATTTCTTTTAACCGCACTTGTTTTAGCATCAGCATGTTCTGCGTAAATACCAGCATTTCTAAATTGTTCTGCGATATTTTCACTTGCTTCAACACTATGTGCGTAAAGAATAGTTTTTTGGCCATTTGCATATTTTTTATAGTTTTCTACAATATCGCCGTATATTGCTTTAGGTATCGCTTTATCCATCGATTGTTTTGTATAGTCACCTGTACTTGATTTCTTTAATTTACTTTCATCTGCAAGCACAACACTCTTGTAATCGTAGTCCGCTAATTTGTAGTTATTAATTAACCACTCTACTGTTGGACCTTTTACCATTTCATCGTAAATATCTGTGAAACCTTTACCATTAGCACGCCAGGGAGTTGCAGTAAAACCAACTCTTAAAGCGTTAGGAAAGTAATCGTAAATGTCTTTGTAAGTTTTTGCTCTACTATGATGTGTTTCATCAGTAACGATGATTTTAGGTGGTGTAAGTTCAGACAAAATATTTTTTGCACGTTTTTCTGAAAGAATATCTACATGAGTTAAATCGACACCATGTTTTTTTAAAGTGTTCTCGATTTGATAACTCAACTCTTTACGATGAACAATAAATAGGATGTGACTACCTTTGTTCACAGCATTTTTTACAACTTCTGCAATCATGACCGATTTACCACTTCCTGGAGGACTCTGAATAAGTACACCAGATTTTTTTAGTAATATATGTCTTGCTTGATCAACGAGATTTTCTTGATAGTCGTAGAGTTTAAACTCCGTCATCCACATCACCTACTGTGAATAATTCTTCTTGTAAACAATGTTCTCTATTATCCAATTGGTTTTTAGCAAATACATTATTGCTAGGGCTTAAGATAAATCCACGTTTGCCTGATTTTTCATTGAAAACTAATCGTGCAACCACTTGGCAAAGACCTGCAACATTATCACGAATAGTTTTACGAATATCTGGTACTGCTTGAGTGATTTGTTGTCCTGCTGGTGTATAAGATTCAAAGTTTGTTTCCCATGCAATAAATACAAGTCGTTTTCCTAAAGATTGTAAGAAACGCAAACTATCAATTGTAAAGAAGTCTACACGTTGATAATGTGACATTTCTGGAACGCGTTCGTTTTTACCGTTACGCCCTAAATTAGCAAGCATTGAACGGAATAACTCTGAAATGTTGTCGATAACAATCGTGTCGTATTGATCAACTGTTTCTTTATTTTTGCTAAGCCATTTCATTAATTCGCCCCACTCTTCCCAAGCTTCATGAGTGTTGAATTCTAAAATGTCGATGTTCTCATTACCTTTTAAAGGTCGTTCTGATTTATCTACATTGATATAAAGTGTTTTGCCAGGTAAGAAATTCAATGTGTGTGTTTTCCCTGTACCAGGTTTTGCATATATGAGATACGTTGATTTGTCTGTAGTGATTTCTTTAGCGTTTGAAATATTAAATTCCATCTACTTCACCACCAAACTTGTTGAGTTTACTAATTCTGCACCTTCAACATCTGCACCTGCTAAAATATCTTCTTTCATTGCTTTTTTATCGTATTTATCAGGTTGTGGTATACGGTATGCTTTATCGATAAGTGCTTCGTTTGTAATATTCACACTAGGTTGATTGTTTCGTTTGTAAATGTAGTTAGTTGATGTTCTGTAATTATCTCTTTGCTGCACTTCTAAAGCGTCTTGTAAATGTTGTTTTAATCTGCCGATGAAATTATTCTTTTGTTTCTTTAATGCTTGTAGACGTTTGATTTCTTTATCTATCGCGTCAGTATCAGCTTCTATACTTCTAATTAAGCCGACTGTATTATCCACTTTTGTATTCATATCTGCTTCAATACTATCTAACGTATCTTGCAAATCTTCGATAGAATAACCTTCGTCCAACATATTAAGTAATTGTCTATGTTGTGTTGATAAGTTATAAAAGTTAGCCATTGATTAGATCCTCCATTTCTTTTTCGTCTAACATCTTCTGTAACTGATTAGCTCTTGCATCTGCGTTTTTATATAATTTGATATAAAGGTTAGTATCTTTTCGTAAATCTTCGATATGTTCTTCAAGTGTTTCGTTTCTACGTTTCAAATGTTTGTAATCATTGCTTAGCATTGCTAAATCAATACTATCTTTAAGCAAAATTTCATATTCGCCTTTTGTGAGAACAATATTGTCTTGCATAATGAACCTCCACTGTTATATGATTAGGTTGAATATTTTGTTTAACGTTGGACTGTTACTCATTGGCGTGAGTATCAGTCTTTTTTTCGTAGTAACAAGCATCAAAGAATACATATGTCACTACTGCTGCGATGACTCCTACACCTAGTGCTTGCATAAAGAATAATCCTGTAATTGCAAGCGCAGTAGATAAAGCTAAAAACATTAATCCGCTGATCAATATACTTTTATCTTCACTGCTCATCTCATCACCTCCTTATAAATCACTTTCTTTAATCATTAGTTGACTTTCGATATAGTCGATTCCTTTATCGATTTTGATATAGCGTTTAGCACCTTTACCAAATCGATACATACATGCTTCTTGAAAACCTTTGTTACATGAAACTTTTTTCTCGAAGTCGTCTTTTGAAATACCACTGATTTCAACAAACTTTTTTACATCTGCAAAGCCGATTAACTCCATGTGAGCGCCCTCCTTCTCTTTTCAACGCCCACATTCAACGTACAGTCTTCGCAATGACCTAATGTATTATGGCGTGGCTCATATCGTCGCTCACTCTCGCTCTTATACGCTCAATGTGAGCGTTGAAATCGTTATTTAATTAGCTAGATACTTTTTCTTTTCGTCTCGTTTTTGAGACATTGGAGTTAAAAAAATAATCATCCATACTAATATCTAAAACATCACAAATAGCACTAGCTTCATCAATCGTGAAATTGCTCTTATTTTTATTGATCTTCTGACTAAATCTTGCAGGCGTCATTCCAATCATATACGCTACTTCCTTATGCGAATATTTACTTTCATCAATAAAGTTTCTGAGTTTTTGATAGCGCTTAGTATTCAATTTTTCTCACCTCTTTCGTCTCATTTATGAGATTACACTAAGAACTATACACGCTTATATTTTTAGTGTCAACAAATAAATTTCATTTTTGAGAAATAAATTTGTAAAATACGTTGCATTTTTGGGAACAAACTTATATAATAAGTTTGTAAATTACAAATCAAGGAGAAAAAACAATGACAAAATTTTCGGATAACCTTTCTAACCTTAGAAAAGCTAATAATTATTCTCTAAAAGAATTAAGCGATAGATTAAATTCAAAGTACAACGTTAAGTTCTCTAAAGCATCAATTGATAGATGGGAAAAAGGAACAACAAGCCCTTCTATGGAACACGCTAGTGCTTTGTCTGATTTCTTTGGAGTGTCTTTAGATGAATTAAGTGGCCGTGAGGAATTAGTGGTTGAAGAAAAGCCTAATCATTTAGCAGCACATCTTGATGGTGATTTAACTGACGAAGAATGGCAAGAAATTCTTGATTACGCTGAATACATAAGAAGTAAAAGAAAATAAAGGGTGTTTTATGTGGGGAAATATGAGGATATGTTAATTGAACATGACTATATTGAAGTCATTGAATGTGATAACTTACCTAAAAGGTTATCTGGCTTGTGGCTTGGAGATATGATTTTAATTAATCGTAACTTGCCTATTACTTCCAAACTTGAAACACTTGCAGAGGAACTTGCTCATAACGAACTTACATATGGGAACATAGTTGATCAAAGTAGTTTTAATCATAGAAAATTTGAAGGTTATGCACGTAAATTAGCCTATGAAAAGTTAGTCCCTCTCAAAGATATTGTAAAAGCATTTTTGCAAGGCATACATAACTTATATGAACTTGCTAATTTTTTTGAAGTTACAGAAAGTTTTGTGCTACAAAGTATTGAACATTATAAACAGAAATTCGGTCACTCAACTCGTTGTGGCAAATACGTTATTCAATTTGAACCATTACGAGTGTTTGAATATAAAGATATATGAATATTACATATTAAAGGTGGTGGTGCTATAAATA
>ERZ1029858.208-NODE-208-length-10821-cov-4.396619_pt1 | contig 10821 bp, 9 predicted proteins | sample MGYA00519237_ERZ1029858 | MGnify/ENA primary metagenome ERZ1029858 (study PRJEB33666, sample SAMEA4610919) | skin metagenome | biome: Human-associated habitat; feature: Malodor aspect; material: skin | place: Philippines | collected 2015-08 ...
ACAGCCTGGGCTCGATCGACGTGATCGGCCACGAGATGGGCCACGGCGTCACCGCGGCCACCTGCCATTGGCACAGTCAAGAATGCACACGACCACCAGCCACGCAATTCAACGGTGGAACGAACCATCTGCCACTGCTCTTTCGACAATTGCGGCGTGCGGGAGAGCACGAAACCAGCCAACCGATTCGGTGAACCAACAATCGCCAGCGAGTAGTCATCAGCCAGATACGTCACCCGGTAGTTCGTTGCGCCATCTTCTTTTTGGAACGGCACACCTGGGAAATTCACCCGCAGCGAAGCCTTCGACCGCACGGTTGCCGAGCCATCAATAAAGGACTGCTGGCCTAACGAGGTACCACACGAATTACGCACCGAAATGGTTGTATCGTTCACCAACTTGTACTCAGCAGTGGTGTTATTCGCGCACTGAAGCGTATATGGCTGCGGAACAGCCGCAACCTGGTACCACTTGCCCACATACTTTGTAAGGTCCACCGATCCGTCAATCTCCGGCAGCTCAGATCCCGTAATGCCAGGTGGGATCAACTGCGAAGAACCACCGCTGGAGCGACCGCCGTTGAAAATATCATCTGCCTGTGCCACCGGTGTGAGTGCCCCAACGGACACCACCACTGCGGCAATAAGAGAAACTAATTTTCTCATAACACACAACCTCAATTCACAATATAAACAAAAACTAACTCAAGCTTATTGCGATATTCAGGCAAGCACAATGCCTTTGATAGTCTCCACGACTTACCTGTTCCTGTATGGTTTTGTTCATTATGCGGATTGGAGTGATACCACCAGGCAGACCACGCCGATGACCGCGAACACGCACTGTTTCATGGCCGCCCCACGATGTTTCGGGGACTTGAGCGCCAGCGCAGCGGCAGCCACAATCATGGAACCAGCCCCGGCCAGCATCAGGGCGGGATTGCGCATCGCCACCCCAATGCCGGCGATGATTGCCAGCAATAGGTTATACACACCCTGGTTGTAGGCGAAGAATCGAGTTATAGCCAGCTCTTCGGCCGAGGCCTCACCAAATACCTTTCGAGCGGCGGGCTTCTCCCACGCGAATACTTCTAGGTAAAAGATGTATACGTGCAGTAAGGCTGCGAGGGAGATAAAAACGAGTGCGATTGTCATCAGCATACGAGCATCATACTGACGCTATCGCACTACCCCACTAAACCTACTGTTTTTGCGGGGATTTTGGTTTTTGGCGGCTAGCCTCGGCAATGACCTTGGCTACCTCCTCGCTACTCATCGGTGCGAAACCGGGGCAGGCCTCCACCCCGACGTTCACCTGGAGGGTGCCCTTGTCGGACCAGGAGATTTGTTCACCGGAGTGGGTATGCCCGTGGATAAGGGTTTGCCCGAGATCATGCAGGCGGAATTGCATGGTTTTTTCCGGCTCGTAGTCACCGGAGTACGGGAAATGGTGCAGCATTACTAATGAGCCGTTAAGCGAGTACCGCGCCACGGTTTGGACGCTGTCGAATACTCGATTGAAGTTGCGTAAGGAGCGTAAATTATTTCGCTTCATGGGATGAGCCTGGTCATGGTTGCCTAATAGTGCTTCCATCCACATGTCGGTGTTTTTACGGGAAAGAAGATCGTCGCGGAATTGGGCAATAAATCGCAGGGCTTTTTCCTCCGCCGGAGGTTTGCCGCAATAAAGGTCGCCAAGCATCCATAGGCGAATTCGCTCATTAGATGGCAGCTTATCCATCCATTGTTCATAAAGATAACGGTCGTGTTTATAAGGGTCATCGAAGCCCCGTAACCGGGAAACTAGTCGGTGTCCAAAGTGTGGATCGGAGATAAAGTAATCTTTCATAGCGACCATTCTATCCCTGGTTACGAAAAAATAATACTCAGGTATAACTGTATCGATTCCGTTGATATAGCCACATAAGGGATCTGTGCGAGAAATGAGTAGCCCGCCATCATTATTGGTGGCGGTGTCATTTCACGCCGCAACCCCCACAGTAAACCTGCGCTAGTCTAGTGGTTCATCATCCCAGCGGTCTCGGCGGTCACGATCTCGATCCCACCGATCCCAATCACGATCTCGACGATCACGGTACCGGTCCCGACGCGGATCGTTGCGTTGCACGTAGAGCCAAGCATTGATGGCGGTCATGCCCACGAGCAGGATCGCCCCACCCACGAAGAATCCAATATAAGGAATGGATCCGGCTGCCGAAATGGAGGTGGGGATGGCTTCGTCCGCGTTTTTGTCGAAAAGTCCACCGTTGTTAGGCACGGTGGTGGGCTGGGCGGTGAAGCCGGTGGCTTTGACTTTATTGTGTGCAGCAGTTTCCGTCGTGTTTTTCGCTGTTCCGCTACGGTTTTGCGACGCACCCCGGTTGCCGGCGTTCGAACCCGCGTTCGGTTCCGTGTTGCTGCTGGTTCGGCCGGTTCCGCTGGCAAGGTGAGCGCTATCGCGGCTGGGAGTGGCGCTGGGCTTATTGGCGGCCTCGCTCGTGGCCGCCGGTTTTGCAGTAACTTCAAAGTTGGGACTGTAGCTGGTGTAGTCGTCTGTGGAGGTGAAGTGAAGGCGGTGGGTACCGGTGGGGAAATCGCATGGGATTTCGATTGTTCCCGACGCTGAGCCGGTGTCGTCGATGGGTTGCTTGTCAGCCTCTTGGTCGTCGTCAAGCGCAATGTTGAGGGTTTGGCCTTTGGGGAAGCCGTGCGCTTCGAAATCAAGCGTGCTGCATTGTTCCACGGATGTGCTGGAAATCCAGGACGACGTGTTGGGCGTATCTGGTTTAGGGTTGGCGGCGGGCGTGGCCAAGGCCGTCGGTGTGGTGGATATAGCCCAAAACAGGGCTATAGCGCCAACGGCTGCGACGTTATGCGTGCGGGAGGTCATGCTTTTCCTTGGGGGTTCGGTCAGCTGCGTCGAGGACGTCGGAACGCATAGATCATGCTGGCCGTAAGGAGTGGGATGAGCATGGATGCGCCGATCATCCACCAGTCGGTGGCACTCATGACCCCGGCCTGTGCCGCGACTACCTTGTCGTTGTTGTCGCCCTCAACAGCAGCGTTCTTGATTTCGCCGAGTTTCATGTCGACCCAGCCGACGAGTTGGTCTTTTTCGTCCACTGCGGCGACGGTGTATTCGCCGTCGGGCAGGTCTTTGGTATCGAGTTTGACGGAGCCGGTGGAGTCGAGTTGCGCCCAGGCGACACCGACTGGTTTTTGAGTGGTGTCAGCAGAGTAGATGTATAGGTAGGCCCAGTCACCGGATTTCAGCCGCGGGATTTTCATGGTGAGGGTCTCGTTTTTGAGAGTCCCAGTCACACCATGGGCGTTCTTTTGGGTGAGTTGGTCGCGGGTTTTCACCGGTGGTTTGGGGGTATGTTTCGGCTGCGGCTTCGAGCTTGCCGACGCGGAGTTGCTGGTGGTTGCCTTGGCGGAGCCGGCTCCGGCAGCACCGGCCGCGCGAGCCCCGGCGGCGGCACGCCCATTGGTATTGGGATTGATGACGCGGGCCCCGGTGGCTGGGCTGGTGCCATTAGTGCCGGTGGTGGTTCGGGTAGCCCCGGTTCCATTGGTGGAACGGGTGGCGCCACCAGTTGTCGTGCCAGAGGTCCGGGTGCCGCCCACACTGGTTCCCCGACCGGTGCCGCCGAGCAGGCTACTGAGGCTTCCTAGGCCACTCAAAGCATTGGTTGACGTGCCTTTTTGGGTGGTTTTCGTACCTGCTGCGGCGCCGCCTGTGGTCGACTTACCTCCCGAGGTACCCCCGGTAGGTGCTTTCCCTGCCGTGCCGTTGCCGCTGGTACCGGTGCCGGTTTTATTGCCGCCGGCGTTTCCAGCCTGACCGCCAGCCCGTGGGGTGGTGGGTGCGGTGGTCTTTGTCGAATTATTCGACCCACCGGGAAGTCCGGGAATATTGCTGCCGCCAGATGAGCTGAGGGCAGCTAGTGCCGCGGCACCCAGGAGGTTTTCGAATGCTTTGTCAAAATTCTTGATTTCCTTCAAGAGGTAGTTGATGTCTTTAATGGTGTCGGTGGAGCTGGAATCGTTTTGTTTCTTGTCGTCCTTGGGGGGTTGAGTTGATGCGGTTGTTGACTGTGAGGTTCCCGAATTATTTGGGGGTGTCGAAGTTTTAGACGAGGCCGTCCCCGAGGTGGAGGGGGTGGTGGAGGGTGACGTTTGTGTAGTACTGGGCGCAGGAGGCTGCGTGCTGGGCGCGGCAGACGGCGTGGTGGACGCGGTCGCCTTGTCCGAGTCGGTGGGTTCTGCCGATCCGCCCGGAGCTTGCGGAGCCATCACAGCATTAGCGACAGCAGAACCCGTGGCCAAAGCCTCAGCCTTTGCGGATTCGGCGGCTTCCTTGGCGGCGGATCCAGCTTCGGTGACTTTGTCGGTAAGTTTGGCGACTTGCTCCTCGACATGCTTTTTGACCGGGGCGGCAGCCGCAGCCCTGGCCTGTGGTACTGCTCGCGCGGGTGCCGCTTGTTTTTCTACATATTCTGTGCCACCAATGACCAGGGATTCAGTGGTCTTTTTGCGGCTAAAGTCATTAGTGGCGGCATTCGTTTCGAACTCAAGTTTGAGACCTTGGCCTGGGGTAAGGTTGGGAAGGTCATAGTCCCGCTCAAAAGTACCGTCTTCCTCAGCCTTGATCTTCCAATAAATTTCCGGGTCGGCGGCCTTGCCATCGGCGGGCGATTGTTGGCTTGCGGGGTTTTCCTGTTTGAAGATGTTTTCAGCACCGGTCTGGGCGTCATACCCCTTGAGCCTGACCAAAATGGTTGAGCCTTTATTATCCTTATTCTTCCAGTTTTCGCCCTTCAAATGCACTTTACCGTTGGCAGGGTCAGCAATCTTCTTAGTGATGGTCACCTTAGCCTTGTCGGTAGTATCTTGACTCTCCACCTCAACTTCGAAAGTTTCTTCGGGAGCCTTGACTGCATTATCGAGCGCCTGCACTCCTTGTGCAACCTTATCAACAACATCTTGGGTGGCTTTGGTTGCATCGGTGGGCACCAAATTTGCGATGTTAGGCGATGACAGCGTTGTCGCAGAGGGCGCGGCAGCCGTATCGGAGGGCTTCGTTTCAGTACCCCCGTTTGCCGGTGGTGAGGCAGCGGGGAGTCCCGGCATCGCAGGTGCCTGCGGCAGGTTCCCGGCCAGTCCTTGAACAAAATTGTTAGCATCTTTGACAGGGTCCTGTGCAAATGCGGTGACCGGGGAGACACTCGAAGTCAGCAGTGAAGTAGCAATAACTGCAGCAGTCCGACGTGACCGACGCGATGGGTAATGAGACTTTGATGAGGAGACCATGATGCAATCCTAAATATTGTGGGGATATTATTATACTAGAAGTCCGACGATTTGGTCGACAATTGTATTCATCAGAAGCACACCACCAGCCGAGGTCCATAACGAACCGTCCACCGGAATGATGTGATCCTCTTGGTAGGCACGCAGCCCGGTAAAACCCGGCACTTTGGCGGCTTCTCCGACCACTTTCTTAGCTCTTTCAACGTCAACTGTACCAGCGCCTCCCCCACTTCCCACCTCGTCGTCTCCCCCCAAGGTGCCCAGAAAAATATAGTCAGCGTCGATATTGGCAAGGTTCTCTCTAGGTACGGGTTCGGAGTGACCTTCACCATCCCGATCCTGGTTTGGGGGTCGATCCAGCCCTAAATCGGTGAGGGCGCGACCTGCGGGAAGTTCCTTCAGTATTAAGGAGGCATTATCGCCTTGCCATCGAACAATGCTGAAGGTTTTATTGCGATATTTTTCCAGTTTCCGCTGGGCAGACTTGACCTTTCCACTGTAGTCGGACACGAGATCATCGGCTTCGCCCGTCATATTGAGGGCATCCGCGGTGATCCGAAGGTTATCCCGCCAATCACCTCCGGCGTAACCGGTGTATGCGAGGGGTGCGATGGCCGTCAGCGATTCGATTGCTTGTTGGTCGGTGCCAATGCTGGTGCCATCGATAAGAATGAGATCCGGTTTGGCTTCTTTTAAAGCCCCATAGCTGGGCTGCGCCACATTGCCAAGTATGGGAACACCATGTCCTTTATCTTCTAGATAGCTAGGAATGGTGGATTGCCCACGACCCGCCGTACCACCGATCAGTGTCGCCCCCAGCGCGAGGGCGTTATCTAAGGTGGGTTCGGACATGGCGGCGACCCGTTCCGGCCCGGCGGGCACCACAATATTGTCGCCAAAAGCGTTTTTTATGATTCGGGTACCGCTTTGGCGTTTTTTGCACGACGATAGCACCAGCCCCGCCGCGGTGAGGCCGGCGAGGCTGAGAAAGGCACGGCGGCCGAGCTGTTTGTTATACATGTTTTTCCCTACACTATGACTAGTGCTTTTCGACGCCTAACGCAGCGTCGAAAAGCGCACTCTTGTACATGTTTTTTATACAACAACTCGGCCGCAGCCTGCTACGCTTTGGGCACCACAATGGGACGACCAGTTTCGGGATCATCGACCAGTCGACAGTCAAGCGCGTATACCTCTTTCAGCAGCGATTCTGTCACTACCTCCGTCACCTGGCCTTCCGCCACGATCGTGCCCTGTTTCATCACCACGAGATTCGTGGCGTAGCGGAACGCCAACGTGAGCTCGTGCAGCACCGCAACCACCGTCACCCCTTGTTGCTGCAGGTCACGGGCAAGGTTGAGCACCTCCACCTGATGGGTGATGTCCAGGTATGTGGTGGGTTCATCCAGCAGCACCACCGGCGTATCCTGCGCCAACACCATGGCCAGCCACACCCGCTGCCGCTGCCCACCGGACAGCTCATCAATGCGTTTGTCACGCAGTCCAGACACTCGGGCCTTTTCCATGGCACGTTCTACCGCCACCTCATCCTCGTGCGTCCACCGGCCCAGAATCCCCTGGTGGGGGTAGCGACCCCGGGAGATCAGGTCGTAGACCACGATGCCGTCCGGGGCGGTGGGACTTTGGGGAAGCAACCCCATGATGCGGGCTATTTCCTTCGTGCCCATAGAGTGAATGTCTTCCCCCTGGAGCAGCACCGTCCCCTGGGCCGGCAGCACCCGGGCCAGCGACCGGAGCAGCGTGGATTTGCCGCACGCATTGGGCCCCACAATGACCGTGAATTCACCGGTGGGAATGGAAACGTTGAGGTCGGTAATAATGTTGGCGCCACCATAACCAACAGAGAGATTACGTGCCTGAAGGGCCGGAGTTGTTGTCGCAGTGGTCATAGTATCCTTATTTCTCATTTCCGCCATTGTCGGCCCAACAACCACACGAGGTAAACGCCACCAAGCAGGCCGGTGACCACCCCGACAGGTAATTGTGTGGGCGCGAAAATCCGTTGGGCGATAATATCGCTCACAGCCACCAGGGCTGCACCCATGAGCGCCGCATTTCCCATCCCAATCCCGGAGGCCCGGCTGATCCGCCGCGCAAGCTGCGGTGCCGCCAACGCCACGAACGCAATTGGGCCGGCCACCGCCACGCTGATCGCAGTCAGGGCCACACCGACGATCATGAGCTCCCGGCGCCGCCGCTCTACATCCACGCCCAAACCGATCGCCAGGTCATCGCCGGTAATCATGACCGATAACGGTCGGGCCAACAGTAGAGCCGCCGGTACTAGCACCAGGATTGCGGACAGGGCAAACCCTACTTCACCCCAGGTGGTGGCGTTGAACGAGCCTGCCAACCATTGGGCAGCGGTTTGGGCGGCGTTGATTGATGCTTTCACCATGAGCAGCGCGTTCACTGCCGACAGGATTGATGCCATGCCGATGCCCACCAGCACCAGGCGGGCCGCCGACAGTTTCCCGTTGCTCAAGGTGAGCGCGTACACGGCCAGAGCGGACCCGGCACCACCTAGTAATGCGCCCACGGCCGTGGCGATGGGGGAACCGTCGAGGACGATGATTGTCACCACCGCGCCTGTAGCGGACCCGGTAGTGAACCCGATAATGTCCGGGCTGCCCAGCGTATTCCCAGATAATTGCTGGAAGATGCAGCCGGACACCCCCAGGGCAGCGCCGACTGCGATGGTGGCCATGACTCGGGGGAGCCGCTGGCTTTGGACGAAGAATTGGCCCAAATAATCATCGCTGAAACCGAACAGGTTTGCGATGGTTTCCCAGGCGGTCATGGGATAGTCGCCCAGCGATAACGCGCCAATCATGGCCGCGAAAACAATTGCGACCAATATGGCCCCGAGGAGGACGGTGTTGCGTTCCAGGCGGATGCCAGCAATGGTGCGGAATCGGGATGTGTTCGTGGTGGCCTGCGACCCGGTATCCGATGTGGTGGCCACTGCGAAGTTGGTCATGAGAAGGTCTCCAGGTTTTTGCGGCGCACAATGGCTATGAAGATTGGGCCGCCCACCAGGGCGGACATGATGCCGGTCTGTACCTCCGCGGGCATGACGATGACGCGGGCGGCAACGTCGGCAAGCAGCAGAAACGCGGGCGCGGCGATCATGCAGGTCGGTATTACTAGCCGCTGATCGGTGCCGCAGATTGCGCGCGCCAGGTAGGGCACGGCAAGTCCGACGAACATGATGGGGCCCACCGCGGCGGTTGCGGCGCCGGCGAGTAGTGTCACCCCAATGATGACCAGGGTGCGGGTGCGGGTTACTTGCACACCCAGGGCTTTGCCGGTGTCGTCGCCGAGGGCGAGCGCGTTTAATGCTGGTGCTGTGATGAGCGCCAGGATCAGGCCGATCACGATGAATGGGGCGACTGTGGCGAACACGTCCCAACCGCGTCCTTCGACCGAGCCGGAAGCCCAATAGCGGAATTCGTTAAAGGCTTCCTGGTTGCTCAACAGCACGGTTTGCACCATGGCGGAAATTGCCATGGAGATCGCCACACCGGCCAGCGTGAGTTTCGCGGGGGTCACGTTCGCCCGGCCCGCGCCGCCTAGCAGGTATACGCCGATGGCCGCTAGTGTGGCCCCCACCAGGGCAAACCACACGTAGGCAGTGATGCCGTGTATGCCGAGGAACGCGACTGCGGTAACCACGGCGAGTGATGCCCCCGCGTTGATGCCCAGGATTCCGGGGTCGGCAAGCGGGTTGCGGGTGAGCGCCTGCATGAGGGCCCCGGCAACGCCGAGGGCTGCGCCAACAATGATGACCACCCAGGTTCGGGGTACTCGCTGTTCGGCAACCACCACATAGGTTTCGTGGTCGCCCAGCCCCTGCATGGCCAGGAATACGTCGCTGGCGGAGATCGCTTTCGACCCATACAGCATTGATGCCAGGCATGCTGCGCCTAATATTACGAGGATCCCTATGAATCCTACTATCCGATTGCTTCGACTCATGAACGGTAGTTTCCGGTCCCGAAGACGTCAAAGGGGTTATCGTCCTGGCGCGATTGCTCCTGCTGGTTGCGCTGGTTGGCTGCATTGACTGCGGCCGCGGCTGTGGCTGCTGCGGTAGCGGCGGCGTTGCGTTGGAGGTAGAGCCACGCGTTGATGGCGGTCATGCCAACAAGCAGGATTGCACCCCCAACGAAGAACCCAATGTATGGTACCGAGTTCGCGGTTGGGGTGATTTCTTCATCTTGTGCAGCCTTGTCGAAGAGGCCGCCGTTGGATGGCCCGTCGCTGTTGGTGGATTTTTTCTTCGACTTTTTATTGGAGAAACCGCTGGCCTTGGCCTTATTACCGGTTTCGTTTTTGGCGGATCCTGCGGCTTTAGTGCCGGATGCTTTAGTGGAGCCGCCGCTGCTACCGTTTTTGCTTGACGACGAGTTTTTGCCACCAGAGCCGGATCCACCAGATCCACCACTGCTTCCACCACTACTGCCACTACCGCCACCTGAGGAGCCGCGGCTGGAACCATTGCTGGTGCTGCCGGAACTGGTTCCGCCACCAGAACCGCCGCCGGAGGACGCGCTGCCACCGCCACCGGCGCGGGCAGCACCACCCGAAGCACCGCCACCTCCACCACCGGAGGAGGTAGATTCGTCCTCGTCATCATCGTCGTCATCATCACTGCTGGCAGAATTGCCTCGACTACCGCTAGCAGTGTTGCCTCGGCTTGTGGTGCCGCCACCCGAGGCAGAATTATTACTACGAGTCCCACCAGCCGAAGTGGTACCAGAGGTACTATCCCCACTATTAGAGTCAGAGGCGCCACTGTCCGAGTTATTCGAATCCCCTGATTCTCCTCCCCCACCAGATTTTGCGGTAACCTCAAATTCGGGGCTGCGATTAGTGTACCCTTCATTCCGTGGTCCGCCGGTGGCTAGAAAGCGTAATGTATGCATGCCGGTAGGAAAATCGCAAGAGATTTCGACGCTGCCGGAGGCGCGACCATCGTCCCCAATTGCTTGTTCATCAACAACGCCCTGGCCTTGAACACTTTTATCACCGCCAGAAACATTACCGTCATCAATCTTCACGTTCACGGTTTCACCTGCGGGGAAGCCGCTCACCTCGTAGCTCACAGAACCACATTGTTCTACGGAACTAGGTGAGACGCTGGAAGATGTACCAGGGGTGTTGACTGTAGCCGCACCTCCGGGAGGTAATGCAGATACAGGAGGCATATAGGAAAGACCCCAGAATAGCGTCAGAACACCAATGGTAGCCGCTAACCGAGCGATATTATGTATTCGAAAAGTCATTCTAATCCTCTGAAACTAGTTGCTGCGGCGTGATCGGTGAAACGCATAAATAACACCAGCGGTTGCAAAGGGGATGAGCATAGAGACGCCGATCAGCCACCAATCAGCGGCACCCATCATTCCTACTTGGGCTGCCACAATCTCATCGTCTGATTCCTCGTCGCCGTCGGAAACTGCGGCATTCTTAATGTCTCCCAGCT
>ERZ1029858.209-NODE-209-length-10739-cov-36.312243_pt1 | contig 10739 bp, 27 predicted proteins | sample MGYA00519237_ERZ1029858 | MGnify/ENA primary metagenome ERZ1029858 (study PRJEB33666, sample SAMEA4610919) | skin metagenome | biome: Human-associated habitat; feature: Malodor aspect; material: skin | place: Philippines | collected 2015-08 ...
GTATTGTAGCACGTTCCCACTCAGCCATAGCACCTACCATAGTGATAAATAACTTACCAATGGCAGTTGTAGTATCAAATACTTCAGTAGCACTCTTAAACGCCACATTATACTTCTCAAACGTTTCTAGCATTTCAAGTAAGTCTTTAACATTACGTGTTAATCTATCTAACTTATAAACTAACACTAGATCATAATATTCTAGGTTATCCATAATACGTTTTAACGCTGGTCTATTCATTGAGCCACCACTTACACCAGCGTCAGTAAACACTTTAAAATTGTGCCAATTCTGTACCTCACAAAAAGCTTTCAATTTCCGCTCTTGCTCATGGATAGAATAACCTTCCGTTGCTTGCTCATAGGAACTCACCTGACACGAACGTAAATAGCTACGTTCATAATACATCACTCCTTAAAAAAGGGTGCCACAAAATGTAGTACCCTTATTCAAATATTTGGTAGTTATAAATCACTTTTCCGATTACTTCAATTTCTTCTAAACTTTCTAAATCAAAAGTATTTGTTTTGAATTCATCTGAATAGCTAACTGGATCTAAATGTAATTTTGTTTCTGTACGTCTTACACGTTTTACTGTATATTCGCCACCTAGTCGCAAGACTAAAATATCATTATTGTTCAATCTGTAATCTTGATTGCGTCTGTAATCGTGGATAATTATGTATGAGCCATTAGATAAAATTTTATTCATGCTATCGCCATTGACTTGCAAAGCAATGCATTCTTTAGGGTTACGACCATTAAAAGCAATTTCTGGCACCTCTAATTCTTTGGTATCAACTTCGACAGTTTCAAAGTTACCTGCAGAAACTTGTCCGAAATAAGGTACTTTTATATCATTTGTAAAATCTGGTAACTCAACTTCTTCAACTTCTCCTAATAGATAACTTTTAGTAACATTAAAAGTTTTAGCGATTTTTTCAATCATTCCCATACGTGGTTCATTCTTACCATTTTCCCACATTCTTATTGTTCCTTCAGATACATCTAATTTTTTAGCCATTTCAACTTTCGTCATTCTATTATTTAATCTAACTTCTTTAATCGAATTTTTAAAAGCCATTGTAAAAACCTTCCTTTATATACGATTTTTTAAGACACCTTTAGTATACTATGAAAAATCGTATTTTGGTAGTAAAAATACGAAAAATTAAAAAATAAATTCGAGTTTGTGTAAAAAATATGGCGAAAACACTTGTAATCGTATTTTAAATTCGTTATACTTAGTTTAGAAATTACGAAGGAGGTATAAAAATGGAAGCAACTAAAAAAGAATTAACATTAAAAGAGTGGCGTTCAAGAAAACGTTGGAACCAAGATGATGCAGCAAGAGAAATTGGTATAGCACCCTCAACATATAACATTTGGGAAAACAACCCAGAAAAGATTAGACCACAAGATGCATTTAAAATTGCAGATGCATTTGAAATCTCAATTGATGAGATCCTTTTTTTAAAAGACAAATCGTATTTTAAATACGTTATTGTCGAAGACGAAGTAGCAGAATAATTAAATAACGATTTCAACGCTCACATTGAGCGTATACGAGCGAGAGTGAGCGACGATATGAGCCACACCATAATACATGATTAGGTCATTGCCAAGACTGTACGTTGAATGTGGGCGTTGATAGAAAACGCTTAAAAATAAGGAGGATAACAAATGCAAGTGGAAAAATTAGAAGAAATTTTAAAAATAATAGACGGTATGCCTAAATACGAATGGGACAGAATTGTACATGAAGTTAACAAGGCATACAGCCATAAGACCGCCAAGGTGGAACTTGACAGTCATAGCTGTGAAGTAATTAAAAAATCACTTAGTTAAAACTTGAATGAAACTAGGGTGAATTCGGTAATTCACGTTATCAATTTGAATGTTGATGTAATTGAAATTGAATAAGTTATTAATTTGTTCTTTATACCAAAGATTTGCATCAGTATATGCGTTATCAATTATAACGTTATCAGATTCGGATAGGTTTACCCATTCACCAAGTAAACAAGCGTAAATATTTTGCATAAAATCACCTCCTTATTAGGAGTATAGCAGAAAGGAGCACTAACAATATGCAAGCATTACAAAAAATACAAATTGAAAACAATTCAGAATTAGGTGCAGTTGTTTCTAGTCGAGTGATTGCCCGTGAGTTAGGTAAGGAACACGGAAAGTAATAAGAAGTTTAGAAAAAATTTTAACCGAGCCAAATGTGGCTTCGTTAATTGTAAGAAGTGAATACAAAGATTCTAAAGGAGAAAGTAGAAAAGAATACCTACTAACAAAAGACGGTTTCACTTTATACATGTTCAACATTCAAGGTCATAACGATTTCAAAATGGCTTACATTAATAAATTCAACGAAATGGAACGACAACTTTCACAACCGGTTGCAAGTTACATGATAGATGATCCTGTGAAACGTGCTGAGAAATGGATTGAAGAACAAAAAGAGAAAGAGAGATTACTAGAGCAAAACTCAATTCAACAACAACAAATCGGTGAGTTAAAACCAAAAGCTGACTATGTAGATGAAATCTTAAAATCACCAGGCACAATGACAATCACACAGATTGCAGCTGATTATGGCTTGTCTGCACAAAAGCTGAACAAGTTACTACATCAAGCAAGATTACAGCGTCGTGTCGGTAAACAGTGGGTGCTTTATACAGAACACATGAACAAAGGCTACACGAAGTCACACACTATTGAAATTGTTCGTTCAGATGGCCGACCAGATACTCAACCACAAACACGCTGGACTCAAAAAGGTAGATTAAAAATTCATGAAATCATGACTGATTTTGGTTATGAAGCAGAAGTAACAGTCTAAAAGGAGGAACAATAAATGTTTTCAATAATCATAAGTATTTTAGCAATAATCGTTTCGATAATGACAGTGCTAATGATTTTAAACAATAAGTAAGGAGGCATAACAATGAACTTTTTATACAAAACAACCCTCCTCATCACAATGGCAGTTGTGACGTGGAAGGTCGTAAAGATTGAGAAAAACACAAGATTTAAACTTAGAAATTTTGTTTATCCCAAAATTGATAACACTAAAAGTAAATCATTATTGGATATTGCTAGTCGCAATCTAAAAGATATTTAAAGGAGGCATAACCATGCTAAAGAAACTAAAAATAGCACTCCTAATCGTCATCTTGGCGGAGGAGATTAGAAGTGCTAGGAAACGTACTGTAAGAATTAATGTCGGAATAGACGAAGAACAATTAGCCAAAATTGTAAATAATGAAAATACAAAGAATACTAAATTATCTTTTTTCTAATAGGGGGTTCGAATAATGCTATTCACAAACATTTGTATGCTGCTAACAGTAATTTTTATGGTATTAGCACTAATTATTAACATTAAAAATTAAATTGTCGTTTCTTGCTAAAGTACCAAATACGCTTATTGGTAACTATTTCAACAACTTTAGGTTTTTCTTTCAGATGATAAGAAAATTCGATTGTTGCATTAGGTATAAAGATTTCATTTTCAGTAAAAGGACTACAACTATACGGAGATGAAAAAGGATTAGGATATTTCTTCCAATCATCTTCCGGAGCTTGTACATGAATGTTCTCTAATTTCTTATTACTGCTATCAAGTAAATTAATTTCCTTAACAGTGATTGTTTTTGGAGAAACATTTGCAAGAACGAAACCAAATTTTATCGGTTCATTTTCATTATCTAGTTGATCAGTATAGAAGTCACTAATTTCGATGCTAGGTCGATTACTTAAATAAGCGTATACGAAACTTGCTATTGCAACGATTAAAGCAATTACAGCAATGATATTGGAAAACAATGTTGATTGGATAAATTCCATTAAACATACCACCTTATGTATTAATAACTCAATTATACACGAAAGGAGTGATTAAAATGTCAGAAGAAATGTATAACTACTTTTTAAACTTCATGTACAAAGCTGGAGCATTACAAAAAGTAATTGAGGAGGAAGAACGTGAGAAAGCAAAAAGTAAGTAACGAAGAAAAGAGCATTTATATCTCTGGAACAATGGCATTAGCATTATTCACTTTCCTAACACTATGTGGAGTGTTCATTGCACAAGCTTTAGGTGTAGGAGTGATTGCTGGAGTAGTAACTCACATATTTTTCAACGAATACTACTACAAAATAAAAGACTGATTGCTACTACCAATAGCAAACAGTCCAACATTAAACAAAATTTATACAAGTTAATCATATAACAATGGAGGACTAGCATGCAACAAGAATATATAACAATACCTTTTAAGGAATGGAAAAATCTCAAAAAAAACTCACTTGATCTATTCATTCTAACAAGAGATTTAGACTTTGCACGACAAGAAATTGAGTTACTCGAAAGCCAAAAAGAAGAACTAAGAAAAGACGTTCGATACTGGTCAAGCATGTACCAATCAGCAAGCACTCGTGCCGATAAAAACGCACAGTCAATAGTCGAATGTACGGAGGTGCATGAACGTGAAAGAAACAGTCACTTATATAATCAAACGAAAAGATAACGACTTATATGTAACCAACATGCCTAGTCATAACTTCCCAGCAATCAAATACTCAACTGAATTCAGAGATGCAAAAGAATTTAACGGAGTAGATAAAAGTTCGATAGATATGACGGTACACAAAGCTATCAAACATACGCATATAGAACAAGATAAATATGAGGAGGTAGAACTTGATGACTGAGAAACAACAAGAGCTTAACTTATTCCAAAAGATAGCAGATGTTAAAGCTAATATTGATGGCTTTACTAAAGATGCAAAGAGTTACAACTACTCATATGTAAGTGGCTCTCAAGTATTGCACAGAATTAGAAATAAGATGATTGAAAACAATTTATTACTTGTACCAAAAACATCAGAAGAAAATTACAAACAAATTGACGTAACAAGATTTAATAAAAAAGCTGGTCGTGAGATTACAACATCAGAATTTATCGTTGAAATGAAATTAACTTATGTATGGATCAATGCTGACAAACCAGAAGAACAATTCGAAGTAACTTTCTATGCAGTAGGTCAACAAGACGATGTATCAAAAGCACATGGTACTGCATTAACTTATGCAGAAAGATATTTCTTAATGAAATTCTTCAATATTCCAACTGATGAAGATGATGCTGATGCAAAAGAAAAACAGGAAAAATATTCAAAACCTAATGTTCAAAAAGTTGGAGAGTTAAAACAAGATATTTTTTCTTTCATAGATTTGATGAAAGAGAGAGGTAGAGAAATAACTGAAGAACAAGTGAAAAAAGAACTAAACATTACTGACTATACAAAACTATCTAACGGTCAAATCGCTAACGCAATACAAAATTTAAAAGCATGGAGTAAATAGGAGGAAGTAAATAATGACTAATCAAACTATTATCACAGGAAATATCACAAACGACTTAGAAGTAAGACAAGCTGGTAATTCTCAAGTATTGAAATTTGGTTTAGGTGTACGTGGGAACTTCAAAAAAGATGAAACAAACTTTATACAAGTAGAAGCATGGGGGAAACCAGCAGAAATTATTAGTGAATATTGTCAAAAAGGTTCTAAATTACTTGTTATCGGCGAACTAAAACAAAATAGATTTCAAGATAAAGAAGGTCAAAACAGAGAAAAAGTCTATGTAAATTTAGATAAGTTCGAGTTCTTAGATAACAAAGGTAGTAACCAACAAAACAATCAACCTCAGCAGCAACAAGGACAAGCGCCAACAGGCAATAACCCATTTGCTAATAACAAAGTTGATGACGATATAGAAGATCTTCCTTTCTGATTGGACTGATTTAAATGCCAATTATTAAAAATTACATTACTCAAGATGACGGTACAACTACCGTTGTCATTGAGGGTGTAGATATAGATAACAAAACATCGTTATTACTAGATAACGGACTAGAAGTTGAATGTGAAGTTAAAGCTATTGATCCATTTCTAATCACTGATAAGCAGCGACGGAAAGTGTTTGCTCTATGTAACGATATAGAGGCTTATACGGGGCAACCAAGAGAATATATGAGGGAAATGTTCCAAGATTATATAACATTCCTAAATGGCTATGATAAACGCTTGTCATTAAGTAATTGTTCAAGAGAACAAGCTAGACAATTAATCGAAGTCATATTGGACTGGGTGTTTCATAACAATATCCCACTTAACTATAAAACAAGTGACTTACTCAAAAATGATAAAGCATTTCTATATTGGTCAACGGTCAATCGCAACTGCGTTATCTGTGGCAAACCACATTCTGACTTAGCACATAGATTTGCAGTAGGACGTGGCAGAGATAGAACGAAGATTAATCACTTTGGAAATCAAGTATTAGCGCTATGTAGATCTCATCACAACGAACAGCACCAAATAGGAATGGACACATTCAATAACAAATACCACTTAACAGATAGTTGGGTGGATGTGGATGAACGACTAAACAAAATGCTGAAAGGAGTGAGAGATGATTGAAAGAACAACCTAACTATTACTCAATCATTCCAGCACACGTTAGATATGATAAAGAGTTAAAACCAATGGAAATCATCATGTATGGAGAATTAACTGCTTTATCTAATAAATACGGTTATTCATATGCTAGCAATAACTACTTCGCAGAACTATATAACGTTCATAAGAAAACTGTATCTACTTGGATAAGTCATTTAAAAGAAAAAGGATATATCGACACAGTGGTTATTAGGGATGAAAACATGACTGTAACCGAACGAAGAATTTATATTACAGCACCCTATCCATTAAATCACGGAGAGGGGTATCCACAAAAAAATGGAGAGCCTATCCATAAAAAGACGGAAGAGAATAATACAAGAAAGAATAATACAAGTATAAATAGTGACAGTGACACGTCACAAATCTTTCAGTTGGTTAGTAAAGAACTAGAAATGATACAAAGTCCTTTAAAAGTACAAGAGTTAGAAGATGAACTCAATCTTATTAAAGGAAATAAATTAGAAATAACAACAGTAGCTATTAACTACTGCAAACAAAATAAGAAAGGTATTAACTACCTAATTAAAGTATTAAGAAATTGGAATAACGAAGGTGTAGATACTAAAGAGAAAGCACTAGCTAAAGTGACACCTAAGCAGCGAACAGAAGATGATTTCCTAACTAAGAAGAAAAAAGAGTTATTTGGAGGTTAGACATTATGCCAATGACCGAAGCAGAAGCATTTAACATCATTGAATTAGTCGGCAATGTCTACGATATGAAATTCAATGATGAAAAGTACAAGATTTGGTTAGATTTCCTGACTAAGAATGGTGACTATCAACAAACACTATTAAAAACAAAACAGTACATCAAAGAAAAGAAATTTAAACCTACTGTATCTGAAATATTAGGTTACAAACTAAGCACAAAAATTGTTGATACTATTCCCGTTGAAGAAACGAAAGCCTATAAATTACAACATGATCCTGAATTTAAAAAACGTCACGAAGAACGTAAAAAGAAATGGCAGCAGATGAAACAAGAGTGGGGTGTTATGGATGACGAAACTTGATGTATTAAGCACTGAACACTCTATTGTTTCAAATCTAATGCGAAACCCTAACTTATTAAGCAAATTGAAACTCAAACCTGAAATGTTTACTGATATAAACGCACAAAAGTTTGTTCAGCATGTGTTAGATAAAGGCAAAGTAGATGTGAACGAAATTTACTATAAAAGTAGAGAAGATATAGAGTTCATTCCTACACAAGTTTTAACTAAATTATTTAACTCAAATGGTACTGACAAAACTTATTTTATGCAAGACCAGATGAACATTTTGAATGAGTACATTCTAAATCAAGCTAGAAGTGAAACAAACAATTTTCAATCTTCACCATCAAAAGAAAACTTTAAGTATCTTATCGAACAATTAAAAGAACTAGATACGTTGACGATTGAAAAAGATAACCCTACCGATACATTCCTAACAAATGTTATGGAGAACATACTCTCAGATACGCCTAAAACGTTCATAACGACGAGTTTTAAACGACTAGATGAAAAGATACATGGCTTTGAAGAAGGGCAATTAAACGTGCTTGCTGGTCGTCCTAGTACAGGTAAAACAGCACTTGCACTTAATATTGTTTGGAACTTAGCGAAAGAAGGTTATCCTACAACATTTTTCAGTTTAGAAACTGGAGGTAACAACATTGTTGAACGATTAACTTCGGCAATTTCTAATGTTCCGTTATACAAGATTAAAAAGTCAGACGGACTAAGTGATGATGAAGTCGATAGAGTGATGGCTGCAATCAATAGTATTAAACAACATAGTCATTTCAGAATTGAAGATCATGCACAGATTACACCACAAGACGTGAGAGAAATAGCAATGCGACAAAGTGACAAACCTCATGTGATTTGCATTGACTATCTTCAACTTATGAAATCAGATTTACCACAAAAAGATAGACGACTAGAAGTAGAAAAAATCAGTCGTGACTTAAAAATCATAGCAAAAGAAACAGGTTGCTTAATTATCGCACTATCACAATTAAGTCGTGGTGTTGAGAGTAGACAAGACAAACGACCTATGATGAGTGATTTAAGAGAAGCTGGAGGCATTGAACAAGACGCTAACATGATATTCATGCTTTACAGAGATGATTACTACAATAGAGAACTTGCAGATGATGATACAGGTAAATCAGATATTGAGTTGAATGTAGCTAAAAATAAAGATGGAGAAACAGGTGTTGTTGAACTCCAATTCTTTAAAAAAACACAGAGGTTTTACTAATGATTATTGCAGAGTTGCAGCAAACGTTAGGTGTTATGTATCGAGAAGTATATAAAGATGAGCCACTCATTCGAGAACTTATTCTCGAAATGGGTTGGGCTATTGATAGACTGCTAAAAAAAGATGAGATCGTCATGTTTGATGAATACGAAAGTGTACGTGAAGTGATTGAACAAGAGATGAAGTGGAGGCAAAGTGATGGGACTTATCGAAAATCAACCTAACGCCTACGACTTATTTGAAAGTGACGGTTGGCCATTGTTGAGAGTGCTACCTAGAGACGATGGCACTTTCTACTTAACTAACTTAGGTGGAATGGCAGATAAATATTTTAAGCAGTATGTGACAAAAGAAGAACTAGCAGAGATGAAACGTAAGCATAAGCTGTTCAGAAAAGAAGAACTGAAACAGCAGACAACAATAGATGATTTTCTATGGGAGTGACAACGTGAGTAAATACAATGCTAAGAAAGTTGAATATAAAGGTGTCGTGTTCGATAGCAAAGTCGAATGCGACTACTACCAATATTTAGAACGTAATTTAGGCGATGAATATGATCATATCGAGTTGCAACCTAAGTATGAATTACAACCTAAATTTGATGACAACAAACCTATTTATTATGTAGCAGATTTCGCTTTATGGAAGGGTGACAAGTTGCTGGAAGTTATAGATGTAAAAGGTATGCCTACACCAGTAGCAAAAATAAAAGCGAAAATATTTAGATATCAAAACAGAGATATACCACTTACATGGATATGTGAAGCACCTAAATATACAGGGTTAAAGTGGATAGAGTACGACGAATTAAAGAAAGTACGCAGAAAGCGTAAGAAGGAGAAGATGAAGAATGGCAAAACTAAAAGTTAATTTTGTAATCGAAGGTACTGCCTACATTGATGCAGATAGCGAAACGGAAAGTGAAGAAACTCGTGTAATGAACTTAGCAACAGATAACCCTGATGAGTTCGATAGTCGATTAGATATTACCGATGTAAAAGATGTCAGTTTAATTTCAGAAGGTTGGAAGTGATCATATGAGAAATGTTGTGAAAGTACATGGTAAGAAACGTTACCTCATGGTAATTCAAGGCAAGATGTACTACATTCCTTTAGATAAACTCGAGTATGCCATTGAACATGGTATTACAAAAGGAGCAATCAGAAATAGGTTGAATTATGGCTGGACGATAGAAAGAGCAGTAACGGAGGGGATAATTGATGACTAATGAAAATAGACTAGCAGAAAAAGAACAACGTGGTGCATTGTCAGAACAAGAATATAAAACGTTAATGGAGTTAAGAGCAGAACACGAAAGAGCGCTGAAACGTAGACGACGTGAGCAACGTATCGCAAGAGCAAGACGTTCAGAAGAATTAGTTAAAAAGCACAGAGTGAGTGGTAAGTGGTTTAGATACTTAGCAGAGAATGACATATTTCTAAAGGTAAGGGGATAGGCGAATGGTAGATAACGTTACAATCAAACAATTAGAAGTTGGAGATAACATTTGGTTTAGACGACCTGAAAGCTATTCAACAACAGGAATAGTCAGAGAGTTGCATTTTAACGGTGGTAAACCTTACGTAGTTGTAGAAGTAGGAAAACACAATTTTAATATTAGTAATCATTATGAAATAGCGAGAGTAGGTGCTAATGATGACGAAATGCAAAGATGAATTTGTCGTATATAAAGGTAATGATATTGTCTGTGCTGGTACTAGAGAAGAATGTATACAAAAGTTAGGTGTAAGAAAAGCAACATTTAAAGAAATTGCATCTAAACGCAGATATTTACAAGAAATGAGAACTAAAAATTGTTTGATAGCTGTGAGAGTTCCAGTATCTGAAATTGTATAAGGAGGACTAACTATGGTGTATATGTACGAGCCATTCACTCACACAGTAACCAAAACTGACTTATCTCATCTACACAACGTTACAGGTA
>ERZ1029858.210-NODE-210-length-10629-cov-136.513145_pt1 | contig 10629 bp, 5 predicted proteins | sample MGYA00519237_ERZ1029858 | MGnify/ENA primary metagenome ERZ1029858 (study PRJEB33666, sample SAMEA4610919) | skin metagenome | biome: Human-associated habitat; feature: Malodor aspect; material: skin | place: Philippines | collected 2015-08 ...
CCACATCTAGCCCCGCGACACGCCGACACCAGACACACATTTTGACCCTTAACCCGCGGCTGCGGCGAACAGCCCGTCGAAAAGCAAAAGCGCCCGGCTCCCCGTGTAGGGAAGCCGGGCGTTTTCTAAGCAGACCTAGCTAAAGCCAGAGTGCCGGGCCTTACGTTTACAGCTCCTCGAAACCGAACTCGTCCATCGGCACGGACGCACCGGTGAACTCGCCGTAGCCCTCGTCGCCGTAGATGGAATCGCCGAAGGTCGGGATCGAGTACGCGGCGGAGCGCGCCGCCTCGGTCGGCTTGACCTGGATGTTGCGGTAGCGGGAAATACCCGTACCAGCCGGGATCAGCTTACCGATGATCACGTTCTCCTTCAGACCGATGAGCTTGTCGGAGCGCTTGTTGATCGCGGCGTCCGTGAGCACGCGGGTGGTCTCCTGGAAGGAGGCCGCCGACAGCCAGGACTCCGTGGCCAGCGAGGCCTTGGTGATACCCATGATCTCGGAGCGCATCTCCGCCGGCTCGCCGCCATCCGCCACAGCTGCGGCGTTGACCTGACGTGCCTCGGACAGATCCACCAGGGTACCCGGGAGGAACTCGGTGGAGCCCGAGTCGATCACCGTGCCACGGCGCAGCATCTGGCGGATGATGATCTCGATGTGCTTGTCGTGGATGGACACGCCCTGAGTGCGGTACACAGCCTGGACCTCGTCGATCAGGTGCTTTTCCACACCACGGCGGCCGAGAACCTCGAGCACATCGTGCGGGTCAGCCGCGCCGCGGAGCAGACGCTCGCCCACCTCGACGTGGTCGCCCTCGCGCAGGCCGCGCTCGATCATCGCGTCCGGGTTGGACTCCATCGGGCGGCGCACCTGGGCAAGACCCTGGCGCTTGGACAGCTTCTCGTAGACCACCACGTCGGAGCCGTCATCCGGGTGGATGGTCAGGGTCCAGAAGTTGCCCTCGTCCTCGAGCGTGATCGTGCCAGCCACGGACGCGATCGGCGCGCGGTTCTTCGGCACGCGGGCCTCGAACAGCTCCTGCACACGCGGCAGGCCGCCGGTGATGTCGCCGCCGACACCGCCCTGGTGGAAGGTACGCATGGTCAGCTGCGTACCCGGCTCACCAATGGACTGTGCAGCCACGATGCCCACTGCCTCACCGATATCGACCAGCTGGCCGGACGCCATGGACTTGCCGTAGCACTTCGCGCACACGCCGGTCGGGGTCTGGCAGGTCAGCACGGAGCGAACCTTGACTTCCTCGACACCAGCGGCCACGAGTTCGTCGATACGCTCCTCGCTGAGCTCGGTGCCCGCCTCGGCGATGACGTTGCCGTCGGCGTCGGTGACGTCGGCTGCGACGACACGGCCGGACACGGAAGTCTCGACCAGGTCGTGGCGGACGAAGGTGCCTTCAGAGCCTGCGAGTGCAACCGCCACCGGCACCTTGACACCCTGGCGGGTGCCGCAGTCCTCTTCGCGGACGATGACGTCCTGCGCCACGTCCACCAGACGGCGGGTGAGGTAGCCGGAGTCCGCGGTACGCAGCGCGGTATCGGCCAGGCCCTTGCGGGAGCCGTGGGAGTTGTTGAAGTACTCCATCACGGACAGGCCCTCGCGGAAGGAGGTCTTGATCGGGCGGGTGATGTACTCGCCGCGCGAGTTCACGACCATGCCCTTCATGCCGGCCAGGGTCCAGATCTGGCGCATGTTACCGGCAGCACCGGACTTCACGATCATCGGAATCGGGTTGTCGTCCGGGTACAGGTCCTCCACGGCCTGACCTACCTTATTGGTGGCGTCCTGCCACAGCTCCACGAGACGGTCGTAACGGTTCTCTTCCGTCAGCGCGCCCTTCTCCCAGAACTTGCGCTCGATGGCCTCGGCTTCCTTCTCGTACTGCTCGAGGACCTCGGTCTTGTTCGGGAGGATGAGCACGTCGGACATGGAGATGGTCACGCCGGAACGGGTGGACCAGTAGAAACCGGCGTCCTTCATCTTGTCCAGCACCTGCGCAACGGTAATCATCGGGTACTTCTCAACCATGGACTGGATGATGTCGCCGAGCAGCACCTTGCCAGCACCGCCGCCCTTACGCACCATCGCGCCTTCCTGGTACGGGAAGTTGAACGGCAGCAGCTCGTTGAACATGATGCGGCCGAGGGTCGTCTCGGTCATCCACGCCTGGCCCTTGGTCCAGCCGTCCGGGAACTGCTCCGCCTCGATCTCCGGGGTCGGGCGCAGGTGGTCGATGCGGACCTTGATCGGAGCCTGCAGGCCCAGCACGCCCAGGTCGTAGGCCATGATGGCCTCGCGGTAGGACGAGTAGACACCACGTGCCGGGCCGTTCTCGTCGGCAGGCGCGTAGGCACCCTCGCCGCCGATCTCCTGCGGGCCCTTGAGCATGGTGAGGAAGTACAGGCCAGTCACCATGTCCAGGCGCGGCATAGCCAGCGGCTTGCCGGACGCCGGGGACAGGATGTTGTTCGAGGAAAGCATAAGCACGCGCGCCTCAGCCTGCGCCTCGGCGGACAGCGGCAGGTGGACTGCCATCTGGTCGCCGTCGAAGTCGGCGTTGAACGCCTCGCAAGCCAGCGGGTGCAGCTGGATGGCCTTACCCTCGACCAGCTTCGGTTCGAAGGCCTGGATACCCAGGCGGTGCAGCGTCGGCGCGCGGTTGAGCAGCACCGGGTGCTCCGAAATCGCCTCTTCCAGCACGTCCCACACCTCGGGGCGCTGGCGCTCCACCATGCGCTTGGCGGACTTGATGTTCTGCGCGTAGTCGTTGTCCACCAGGCGCTTCATCACGAACGGCTTGAACAACTCAAGCGCCATACGCTTAGGCAGGCCGCACTCGTGCAGCTTCAGCTGCGGGCCGACGATAATCACGGAACGGCCGGAGTAGTCCACGCGCTTGCCCAGCAGGTTCTGGCGGAAGCGGCCCTGCTTGCCCTTGAGCAGGTCGGACAGGGACTTCAGCGGACGGGTGCCCGGGCCGGTGACCGGACGGCCGCGGCGGCCGTTGTCGAACAGGGCGTCCACGGACTCCTGCAGCATCCGCTTCTCGTTGTTCACGATGATCTCGGGCGCACCCAGATCGATCATGCGCTTCAAACGGTTGTTGCGGTTGATCACGCGGCGGTACAGGTCGTTCAGGTCAGAGGTGGCGAAGCGGCCACCGTCGAGCTGCACCATCGGACGCAGCTCCGGCGGGATCACCGGGATCGCATCCAGGATCATGCCGGCCGGGTCGTTGCCGGAGCGCTGGAACGCGGCAACCACGCGCAGGCGCTTAAGCGCGCGGACCTTCTTCTGGCCTTTGCCCTCGGCGATGATGCCGCGCAGCTCCTCCGCCTCGGCGTCGAGGTCGAAGTTACGGATCAGCGTCTGGATCGCCTCTGCGCCCATGCCGCCGGTGAAGTAGTCCTCGTAGCGGTCAACGAGCTCCTCGTAGAGGTTCTCGTCGATGATCATCTGCTTCGGCGCGAGCTTCTGGAAGGTGGTCCAAATTTCGTCCAGCCGCTCAACCTCGCGCTCGCCCGCCTCGCGCAGGTGCTGCATCTCCTTATCGGCAGCGTTTTGCACCTTCTTGCGGGCAGCGGCCGTCGCGCCGGAGGCCTCGAGCTCAGCGAGATCTTCTTCCAGCTTCTGTGCGCGGTCGGCGATCTCGGAGTTGGTGTCGTCCTCGACCTCCTTCTTCTCCATCAACATCTCCGCCTCGAGGGTGGACATGTCGTTGTGGCGCGCCTCGTCGTCGACGGAGGTAATGATGTTCGCCGCGAAGTAAATAATGCGCTCGAGGTCCTTCGGCGCCAGGTCCAGCAGGTAGCCCAAGCGGGACGGGACACCCTTGAAGTACCAGATGTGGGTCACCGGAGCGGCCAACTCAATGTGGCCCATGCGCTCACGGCGGACCTTGGACTTGGTCACCTCAACACCGCAACGCTCGCAGATGATGCCCTTGTAACGGACGCGCTTGTACTTGCCGCAGGCGCACTCCCAGTCGCGGGTGGGACCGAAGATGCGCTCGCAGAACAGGCCGTCCTTCTCCGGCTTGAGCGTGCGGTAGTTAATGGTCTCGGGCTTCTTCACCTCGCCGTGGGACCAACGGCGGATGTCGTCGGCGGTGGCCAGGCCGATGCGAAGCTCGTCGAAGAGGTTTACGTCAAACACGTAAAAATTCCTTTTCTTCTAGGTATGTGCTGTTCGTTCGTCGTGCCGTCGAAAAGCAATTGCTTTCCGACGGCTACCTGGCGCTTAGGCGGTATCCGCCGCTGCACCCTCGTCACGGGAAAGGTTGATGCCAAGCGAAGAGCCGGCCTGATCGAACTCGTCGTCGTCGCCGTCGAGCTCCATCGGCGTGCCGTCGGTGGAGAGCACCTCCACGTTCAGACACAGCGACTGCAGCTCCTTGAGCAGCACCTTGAAGGACTCCGGGATACCCGGGTCCGGGATGTTGTCGCCCTTGACAATCGCCTCGTAGACCTTCACGCGGCCAACCACGTCATCGGACTTGATGGTCAAAAGCTCCTGCAGGGTGTAGGCGGCGCCATACGCCTGCATGGCCCACACCTCCATCTCGCCGAAGCGCTGGCCACCGAACTGGGCCTTACCGCCCAGCGGCTGCTGCGTAATCATGGAGTACGGGCCGGTGGAACGGGCGTGGATCTTCTCGTCCACCAGGTGGTGCAGCTTGAGCATGTACATGTAGCCGACCGAGATCGGGTACTTGTACGGCTCGCCGGAACGGCCGTCGAACAGCGTGGTCTTGCCGTTTTCGTCCACCATCACGTCGCCGTCGCGGTTCGGCTTGGAGTTTGCCAGCAGGCCGGCGATCTCGTCGTTGGTCGCGCCGTCGAACACCGGGGTTGCGGTCAGCGAGTCCGCCGGGACGTCGTAGAGGTGCTCCGGCAGGGTCTCCAGCAGCTTGGCGTTCTTCGGGTCGTCCGGGTTGACGGTCCAACCAGCCTTGGCCAGCCAGCCCAAGTGGATCTCCAGCACCTGGCCGATGTTCATACGACGCGGCACACCGTGGGTGTTCAGGATGATGTCCACCGGGGTGCCGTCAGCCATGAACGGCATGTCCTCCTGCGGCAGGATCTTGCCCACGACACCCTTGTTGCCGTGGCGGCCGGCCATCTTGTCGCCGTCCTGGATCTTGCGCTTCTGGGCGACGTAGACGCGGATCATCTCGTTGACGCCCGGCGACAGATCGTCGTCGTCCTCGCGGGAGAAGCGGCGCACGGCAATGACCTTGCCCTGCTCGCCGTGCGGCACCTTCAGGGAGGTGTCGCGGACCTCGCGGGCCTTCTCGCCGAAGATGGCGCGCAGCAGGCGCTCCTCCGGGGTCAGCTCGGTCTCGCCCTTCGGGGTGACCTTGCCCACCAGGATGTCGCCGTCGCGCACGTCCGCGCCGATGCGGATGATGCCGCGCTCGTCCAGGTCCTTGAGCACATCCTCGGAGACGTTCGGGATCTCGCGGGTGATTTCCTCGGCACCGAGCTTGGTGTCGCGCGCGTCGATCTCGTGCTCCTCAATGTGCACGGAGGTGAGGATGTCCTCCTCCACCACGCGCTGGTTCAGGATGATGGCGTCCTCGTAGTTGTGGCCTTCCCACGGCATGAACGCGACCAGCAGGTTGCGGCCGAGCGCCATCTCGCCGTCCTTGGTGCCCGGGCCGTCAGCGATGACCTGGCCGGCCTCGACGCGGTCGCCCGCAGACACGATCGGAGTCTGGTTGTAGCAGGTGCCCTGGTTGGTGCGCTCGAAGGTGCGCAGCATGTAAGTGTCGCGGCCGCCCTCGTCGTCCATGACGGTGATGAAGTCGCCGGTGACGTTCTCAATCACGCCGGACTTCTTGGAAATGACGGTGTCGCCAGCGTCGTACGCCGCGCGCTGCTCCATGCCCGTTGCCACGTAGGCGGCCTCTGCGCGCAGCAGCGGCACAGCCTGCTTCTGCATGTTCGCGCCCATGAGGGCACGGTTGGCGTCGTCGTGCTCCAGGAACGGAATCATCGCGGTAGCCACGGAGACCATCTGGCGCGGGGAAATATCCAGGTAGTCCACGCCCTGCGGGCCGACGACGCCGATGTCGCCGTCCTTGAGGCGGACCTCGATGCGCTCACCGGTCAGCGTGCCGTCTTTATCCATCGGGGTGGCCGCCTGCGCGATGGCGTAGCGGTCCTCCTCGTCGGCGGTGAGGTAGTCGATCTGGTCGGTCAGCTTGCCGTCGTTGACCTTCTGGTACGGCGTCTCGATGAAGCCGAACGGGTTGACGCGCGCGTAGGACGCGAGCGCGCCGATCAGGCCAATGTTCGGGCCTTCCGGGGTCTCAATCGGGCACATGCGGCCGTAGTGGGACGGGTGCACGTCTCGCACCTCGATGCCGGCGCGCTCGCGCGACAGGCCGCCCGGGCCAAGCGCGGACAGGCGACGCTTGTGGGTCAGACCGGACAGGGAGTTGTTCTGGTCCATGAACTGCGACAGCTGCGAGGTGCCGAAGAACTCGCGGATGGCAGCGGAGACCGGGCGCACGTTGATCAGCGACGTCGGGGTGATGGACTCCGCGTCCTGGGTGGTCATGCGCTCGCGCACGACGCGCTCCATGCGGGACAGGCCGACGCGGACCTGGTTCTGGATCAGCTCGCCCACGGTGCGCAGGCGGCGGTTGCCGAAGTGGTCGATGTCGTCGGTGTTGATCGGGATGATCTCGCCCTCCGGCGACGTCATCTCGTTCTCGCCCGCGTGCAAGCGCACCAAGTACTCGAGCGTGGTGGCGATGTCTTCCTCGGTGAGCACCATCAGACCGTCATGGTCGCCGCCGAGGCCGAGCTTGCGGTTGATCTTGTAGCGGCCCACGCGCGCCAGGTCGTAGCGCTTGGCCTTGAAGAAGGAGTTCTCCAGCAGGGACTGCGCAAGGTCGCGCGTGGGCTGCTCGCCCGGGCGCTGCTTGCGGTAGATCTCCAGCAGCGCCTCATCCGTGTTGGACACGCCGTCGTTTTCCAGCGTGGACATCATGATCTCGGAGAAGCCGAAGCGCTCCGTGATCTGCTCCGTGGTCCAGCCCAGGGCCTTCAGCAGCACGGTGACCGGCTGGCGGCGCTTACGGTCGATGCGCACACCGACGGTGTCGCGCTTGTCCACGTCGAACTCCAGCCACGCACCGCGCGACGGGATGACCTTCACGGAGTGCAGCGGGCGCTCCGTGGACTTGTCGATGGTCTCGTCGAAGTACACGCCCGGGGAGCGCACCAGCTGGGAGACGACGACGCGCTCCGTGCCGTTGACGATGAAGGTGCCCTTGTCCGTCATCAGCGGGAAGTCGCCGATGAACACGGTCTGGGACTTGATCTCCTGCGTGTCGTTGTTGATGAACTCCGCGGTCACGTACAGCGGCGCGGAGTAGTTGATGTCCTTGTCCTTGCATTCGTCGATCGTGTACTTCACGTCTTCGAAGCGCGGCTCGGACAGCGTCAGGCTCATGTTGCCGGAGTAGTCCTCGATCGGGGAGATCTCGTCGAGGATGTCCTCCAGGCCGGACGTGACGCGCGCATCGCCGCCGCGGTTGGCCTGCTCGCGCTCGCGCCACTCGGGCGTGCCGACGAGCCACGCAAAGGATTCGAGCTGCACATCAAGAAGTCCCGGGACGGTGATCGGCTCATTAATCTTCGCGAACGAGTAACGTTCGGGAGCCCCGGGGATATCAGCCATGTTCATGGTCTGGTCTGAGACTGCCAAGTTGGGTCCTTCCAGCACCTCTGGCGGAGACCTGCCGCACCACGTCTGGCTTCGTGGTCCGGCGGCGTTTCCGCAGGATAAGTTAGCATTCGGTCTGCTTTAGAAGACCCGCCCCCAGAGACAACAAAATCACCTTGTCAAATCGGGTTTTCGTTTCCCGCTGCACAAGGCTTGCATCGCGTACTGGAGACGGCTTCCAGCGCAAAGAACAACCATAGAGTAATCTCCCCCGTTTGTAAAGGCCCCCGCCATGACTTCCGCCAGACACCCGATGCCGTCAATGTGCCGCGCGCGGTTGTTGGGGGAAGCCTACCACCCGTCGCACGCAACCGGTCAAACCCGACGCGCCGCGCGGCCCGGCCGCAGCGCCCCCACCAGGCCCGCAACCGCGAGCGCGGCGCCGACCCAGGCCAGCACGCGCCACAGCCCACGGTCTGCGGCGGCGGTCTGCGCATCCGCCACTTTGCGCACAAGCTTTGCGACGTCCTCACGGTCCATCACACCGTCATAGGTCACCACGTTTTTCACGCCGTTGCCTTCTGCGTCGGCGTAGTAGTCGTCCACCTTCTCGTTGATGCCCACGACCACGCCGGTCTCCTGGTCCACCAGGATCTCGCGATCGGCCACGTGGTGCAGGAAGGTGCGTTCACCATCGACCGTCAGCGTGTTGCGGGGATCCGCGTAGCGCATCGCCACGTTCGTCGGCGCAATGTGCTGCGAGTAGCGGTACACCGTGCGCCCGGCGATGTCCTCCTCGGCGACGAACTGCGCCGGCGCCGCGCCCCGCAGCACCGGGTCGAAGACCTGGACGGTGTCCTGTGGCGCGGGGGCGGGGAAGGTCAGCCACGCGCCGTCGATAGGCACCTGCGTCGCGGGCATCCCCATCACCAACAACGCCTCTGCGGGCCCCACCGCGGCGCCAGTAACGCGGTCCACGGCGTACGACCACGTCGAGGCGGTAAGCAAGTTGCCAAAATCCGTACCGGACTCCCCCGCCCGGAGCGTGTCCCCAACGCGCACGCTCGCCGTCTCCTCATCCGACGGCTCCTGGATCTCCATGTGCAACTGGCGGGTCACCGGTGCGGGTTGGCCGTCCCGCACCCCGTCAGGGTCCGACATCGTCCACGTCGCCTCCCCCAACGCCAAGGGCAACCGCGTACCAGACAGCAGCACACTCGGCGCGAGCAGGCCAGCCACTACCAGCGCCACGCCAAGGCCAGCGAGCAGGGCGGACAATATGCGGGGTTTCGGCAGCATGGTGGGCCAGTCTAGCGCAGCAAAAACGCGAAACCCCCTCCGGTCGCGGTTGCGACCGAAGGGGGCGTCGTCAAGCAGAAAGCTCCTACTTGAGGGTGACGGATGCGCCAGCCTCTTCCAGCTTGGCCTTTGCAGCCTCTGCGTCGTCCTTGTTGGCGCCCTCGAGGATGGCCTTCGGTGCACCCTCGACCATTTCCTTGGCGTCCTTCAGGCCCAGGCCCGGAACCAGCTCGCGGACAACCTTGATCACGCCGATCTTCTTGTCGCCAGCGGACTCGAGAACAACGTCGAACTCGTCCTTCTCCTCAGCGGCAGCCTCGCCGCCAGCGGCCGGAGCGCCTGCAGCTGCGACAGCAACCGGAGCGGCTGCGGTCACGTCGAAGACCTCCTCGAACTCCTTCAGGAACTCGGAGAGCTCGATGAGGGTCATTTCCTTGAACTGCTCAATGAGCTCGTCCTTGGTGAGCTTAGCCATTGTGGCTTCCTTTCTGTTGGTGGGCGTTTACAGCCCGGATGTAAAAGTGTGTTTATGCGGCTTCTTGCTTGTCCTGCAGCGCAGCGACAAGGCGGGCCGTCTTGGACGCCGGAGCCTGGAACAGGCCGGCTGCCTTTGCCAAGGAACCCTGGAAAGCACCAGCGATCTTTGCAAGCGTGGTCTCGCGGTTGTCCATCTCGGCCAGAGCGTCGACCTGGGAAGCGTCGAGGACGTTGCCGTCCATGAAGCCGCCCTTGATCACGAACGCGTCGTGGTCCTTGTTGAACTTCTTCATCACCTTCGCCGCGTCGACGGCTGCGTCGCCCTTGATGAAGGCGACAGCGGTCGGGCCGGTGAGAAGATCGTCGAGACCCTCGATGCCCTGCTCGTTTGCAGCGATCTTGATGAGGGTGTTCTTGGCGACGTGGTACTCGACATCGAAGCCCATATCGCCGCGCAGCTGCTGCAGCTGGCCGACGGTCAGGCCACGGTACTCGGTCAGCACGATGGAATCCGCCTCAGCGAACTTCTCCTTCAGAGCTGCGAGTTCCGCAGTGTTCTTCGGGTTTGCCATGACACACGCCTCCTTCCGATACTTCATGTTGTTCAATCCGCCCGGAGCATCCTCGCTTTACGACGTCTGCTTCGCGCGAAGCTGACGCGTAGAAGCAAAAATGCCCCGTGCAGAAGCACGAGGCATACGTTTCGTAGTGTGCCGCGTTTCTCCTGCGTGGGTCGGCCCCTACAGTGGAGCACCTTCGACTCCCTCGCGGGAGTGACCGACGGTCTTCGGTGAAACTTGAGCTCGGCCGTTGCGGGCCGTTCAAACTTCGGTAGGGGATGTTAGCGGGTGGGTACCGAGTTCGCCAAATCGCGGGTGTGCGCGCGGCGTGGGGTGTGAAGTGGGGCATCTACTCCTCGGGCGAGAAAAGTCAAGGGGTGGCGCTCCCCTGTGGATAACGTTCAAGCCTTTCGCCGGGGGTTGTCCACAGGTTTGGGTTTCGGGAGTTGTGTGGTTGCGCGGGGTGGTTAGTGTGCCGGGGTATGAACCCGTTCGACGCACTAATCCAGGCGATGGCCGCAGAATCCATGGAGACACTGCGGCACTTCGACCTGTCCGTCGCACTGGCCGCCGGCATGGCACCAGAGCGCGCCCGCG
>ERZ1029858.212-NODE-212-length-10472-cov-8.230969_pt1 | contig 10472 bp, 9 predicted proteins | sample MGYA00519237_ERZ1029858 | MGnify/ENA primary metagenome ERZ1029858 (study PRJEB33666, sample SAMEA4610919) | skin metagenome | biome: Human-associated habitat; feature: Malodor aspect; material: skin | place: Philippines | collected 2015-08 ...
ATCAAAGATATCTTTAACTATAAAAAATGGCATCAATTCGATCTTTATGAACGTCAAAAGAACCAAAATGAAAAAAAACTATTAACTAATAAATCATTTAGTTCAAATTCAAATGGTCAAATTAACCGCCTTAAATTCGAAATGATGTTATCATCTATTGAATCTGATAAAACAACCATGACTCATAGTGATGCACCAATTATTATGGTTCTTGAAGAAGCGTTTAGTATGATTGACAATACAATCCACGCTTATTTAATGAAACGTATTCATGAAAACAATGTCAACTTTATCTTTAATGCACCATCTTATGGTTTACCAGAATTAAATAACTATGCATTAACTATTAATTCATTTGCTCTTGAACCAATTAATCATAACGATAATCATATCATTAATGTTGAGCCTATTAAACATGAATCCATTAATATTAAGTAAAGGACTGATTTTAACTTGAATGATTTATTTTTAAAACGATTAGAATCTTATTCTAAATCGCTATACAACAGAGTCACTAAAAAAGCGTATCTTAATGATACGCTTTCTCTTATTTATAATGATAGACCGGATATTCCAACATCTATCGCTTATTACTCATATAAATATTTTAAAGATCCTCATCATTTAGATTTAAACCAAAATGCCGATTTAAAATTAATTACTGTTTTATTAGCATCTAAATATGATCATAAAATACCAGATGTTTCTGATCGTATTCAATTAGATCAACTTTTTGAATGTCATAACCTTTATTTTGAACGTGGCATGAATCATGTTTTAACTTATAATGTTTTTGAAGGGCATCATCCTTATCAAATTGTACCTAAGAAATATATTCATACCCTTAAATTAAAAGATGATATCACATCAATTCAACTACATGAAAACGCTGGTGTGTTTGATATGTTAACGGATAAATATCCGGATCAATCATTTATTTGTACCAGTGGTGTAATGAACAGTGCTGTTTTGATTTTAATTGAACGCCTTAAACAACAACATATCCCCCTCACCTATTCTGGTGATATGGATATTAATGGATTACTCATTGCAAACAGACTTAACTCAATCCATCCGTCAATTACATTCCCTTATATGACGGTTGATTTATTTAAAACACATGCCGTTCCGGCTCAAATCAAGTCGGCAAATAAAGTCGAACTCATCAAACACCCTGAGTTAAAAACGATTGCGGATTTAGTCCTCGAATCAAAATGCGTGTGTTACCAAGAAGCTCTGTTCGATAAATACTAATAGAAACCAATTAAAAACCTACATGAAAGCTGTAGGTTTTTTTAGTATTCTATATGAAGTCGTGCTACACTAGCTACATCATATGAAGATAAAGGATGTGCAATTATGCAAGTTGTTGTAGAATCGTTAAACACATTGAAAGAAGCTCTTAATTTAAAGTTTAAAGATATGGAATCCTCATTTAAAGATCGAACGTTCCATATTGTCGATTTAGATTATAATGAAAACAATAATGTTATTAATGCAAAAACAAAAGTAACTTTAACAAACCGTGTTTTTGAAGATGAAACAAAATACGGAAAATATGCCTTTATGGCGGATGAACATTTCTTCATCAATCTAATATTTGATAATACAAATACCAAAGTAAAACAAACATCTACATTTACTATAGAGTTTAAATTCAATGGTGATACTAAAATTGAAAATATTACAAAAGAACAATTCTTTAATATACAGACAAAATTAAAAAATGAATTATTCAATGACCTCACTGATCAAGAAACTATAGAAAAATGTATTGAAATCAATCCTCATTATGCAATTGATAATAATAAAGCATCACTTGAACTTGAACCATTTAAAGTAAATATCATTCAATAAAGTTCTATATTATATCCGTTATCATTTGCATGAGTTTATTATGTTTTACGTTTATACACATCATTTTTAAGAGTGACAACAAGCATATTGAAAAAATAATTTATAGTAGTATTTTAATTTGTATTTCAATTGTGATGACTATACTTATCTTGAGAATTCCAACCGGATTATAGTCATCATTACATATTTAAAGGAGTGATTTTTATGAAAATTAAAGATATTAAAAACGAAATCCCAGAATTAACGCTTGATTGTTTTGTTAAAACAAAACAAACTAAAGAAACTAAAAATAATAATCCGTATTATCTTTTAACATTACAAGATAAAACAGGTGAAATTGATGCTAAAATCTGGAATGTTGATAAAAATATTGATGCTCAACAAATTGACACAGGTCAAGTGCTAAGAGTAACAGGTAATGCATCTAAATTTAATGATGTTATTTCAATTACAATCAAACAATTTAAAATTTTAAAAGATGCTGATATTAGCGATTATGTAACTGAAGCACCTTTATCAGAACATGAGATGCAATTAAAACTATTTGATTATGTTACATCAATCGAAAATCCATTATTACAAGACCTTGTGAAAACATCTATTTCAGAAAAGAATCCAAAGTTTTTCACACAACCAGCAGCAACAAGTATGCATCATGATTTTAAAGGCGGGTTATCTTACCACACATTATGTATGTTAGATTTAGCAGAAGGTTGTATGAAGGTATATAAACAATTAAATCGTGATTTAATTGTTAGTGGTATTATCATGCATGATATTGGTAAGACGGATGAAATCACAGATTTCATTAAAGGTGATAAAACATTTAGTGGTCAAATGTTAGGTCATATCAATATTGCAAATGATCTTATCACACGTTACCAAATCAAAAATGACATCCCTGAATCAAACAAAACAATTATTGAACTTAAACACATTGTATTAAGTCACCATGGTGAATTAGAATACGGCTCAAACATAACACCTAAAACACCAGAAGCTCAAATCGTTCATTATATTGATCAAATCGATGCAAAAATGATGATGTTTGAAAAAGCGTTTAATGGTATTGAAGAAGATACTTTTACAAAACGTATTTATCCATTACACAATAGTCAAGTTTATAAAAGAGGTGCTTTAGATGAGTAATACTATTAATTATTTAGATGTTCAAAAAGAAAATATTATCAATATCATTCATCGTTATGTATTAGGACAATGTTTCTATGATGATGAACATACACACACTGATATTGAAAAAATCGCTTTAAAATCAAGTTATGAATTCGCTGTTACTGGTGATGAAAATCCTGAGAAAAAATCAATGTATTCTAATATCTTATACTACGATGAAGGACAAGATGACAAAGAAACACTGTTAAACAAAACAATGTCATTTGGTCGAATGCTATATGATGATGATCGTTTAGCTGATAAAGCTCTTGGAAACTTCTTCTCAGAAATGCACGAAGATATGGATGATTACATCAAAGATAAAAGTGCCTATAAATTTGCACTTGAAGTTTTACTTCCTCCAAAACTTGTTAATCATTATATTAATGATTACAAAAAAAATAATGAAACTATAAATGAAGACAAATTAGTTACATTCTTATCAGATAAACTATGTGTCAAAGAAGATATCATCCAAAAAGTCATTAAATCAGATGAATTTAAAGGAAACCTATTATAATATAGGTTTCCTTTTTTTTCGAACATCTTATATAATGAATTCATAAATAACAATAAAAGGAATGATACTATGTCAGAGCACCCCTATTCTAGTGTTAATCTAACATCAAACGCTTACCACATATTTAAAACCATTCAACATGACAACACACAAATACATACTATCTCCCAATTACTTCAAGATGTTACAAATGGTGACTATGATCATTTTGATAGAACATCTAAAAATAAACATTATCGTATCAAATCACCAAAGCGTTTAACAAATGAGGCACAAATTAAAGCAAAAGAACTTGGATATAACAGTTTAAGCGAACTTTTATCCAAAATCTTAGAGCAAGAGTTCAGTTGACGGTCTCATAGAGGTCCTATATACTAAACTTGAGATGACAAATGTCATCATTATATTCTTTTTATACTAGGAGGATTTCAAAAAATGAAAAAAGGTAAAATGTTAACACATACACTTTTCGCAAGTTCATTAGTACTTACAACAACAGGAGCTTTAAACTTTGCACATGCGGCTGAAAATGACACTGAAAATAAAGTAGAAACAACAGTTAATGATACAGAAGATAAAGCATCTAACGAATTAGAAAAAGTAACATCTGACGAATCTAATGAAAATGAAAATAATACAGAAAACAAAGACAATACTGATAACTCAAATAATAAAAAAACTGAAGATAAAGAAAACACATCTAACAAAGAAGATGAAACATCAACAAATAAATCTGATTCAACAAAAGATAATGATACTGAGTCTGATAAAAAAGCAGATGGAAACGACAAAAATAAAGAAGACTCATCTAAAGAATCTGATGAAAAAGACGGAGAATCAGAAGAAATGGCTACACCTCCTGCTAATCCAGATCATAGTCATGATCACGACGGATATCATGATATGACACCAGAAGATGAAAAACCAAACCATGCAACAAATGATAATCCTAATCAAACATCTTCAAAAACAGATGAAACTAACACTCAAGATGAAAATACAAATCAACCAGCTGTAACAAACAACAATTCAGAACCGGCTCAAAATAATAACACAAGTGCAGCTCAAGAAACTAATGAAACTCAAACACCTCAGTCTAAGCAAACAGAACAAACTCAACCCGCTACACCTCAAACCGAAGACAACAACGTTGAAGCTGTTGACTTAGAAGATAACTCATTACCAAGCACTGGTATTGATAACATGAGTGATAAAAATGTAGGTATCGCAGCTGTTTTAACTATGGGTATTTTAGGAGCAGCATTAGTTGTATTTGGTATCAAACGTTATAAAGCAAAATCAGATTCTAATCATCAATAATATATAGATGGCTTTTAGCCATCTTTTTTTATATAAAAAAAAGAGTATCAATATTGATACTCTTTTTTAAATTGATCATTTACATTATTTTACGAATAATTTTTGACCAACTTTAATTGTATTAGATTTCAATCCGTTTAATGTTTTTAATTTACTAACACTAATATTGTTATCTTTAGCGATACGATATAATGTTTCGCCTTTTTTAACTGTATGTGTTGGTGCTAAATATAATGTTTGACCAACAGCAATTGTGTTAGATTTTAAATTATTTAATGATTTCACTCTAGATACAGATAAGTTTGCTCGTTTAGCAATACTATATAATGTATCTCCTTTTCTTACAACATATGATTTAGATGTAATATCATCATTTGCATTTGCTTTTGAATCACTTGTTGTAGTTGGAGCAGGTGCTTTAAGTTGTAACACTTGTCCTGTATGAAGTACGTTTGATGAGATCTTAGACCATTTTTTAATGTTATCCATACTTACTCCACTACGTTTTGATACATCATATAAAGTATCACCATGTTTTACAGTATAAGTAGCTGTTGTGATTTTGTTACTTACTGTTTTTGGTGCTGGTGCTTTAAGTTGTAATACTTGTCCTGTATGAAGTACATTTGATGAAATCTTAGACCATTTTTTAATATCACTCATACTCACACCACTACGTTTTGACACATCATACAATGTATCACCGTGTTTTACCGTATAAGTAGCTGTTGTAATTTTACTTGGTGCTTTTTGAGCCGGAGCTTTTACTCTCAATACTTGACCTGATGACAATACATTTGATTTAATACCAGACCATTTTTTAATATTGTCAATACTTGCACCACTACGTTTAGCAATGTCATATAACGTATCACCGTGTTTTACAGTATAAGTAGCTGTTGTAATTGGTGATTGATCTACACTTGGTTTCACAGTAGATGTTGATTTACCAGATAATTGATCATAATGTTTTTGAACTAATTGGAAGAATTTGTTCATATCATAGTTCCATGATGCAAAGTATGCATATGGATCGGCATGGTCACTACCACCATAATAACGACTGATTGCATTATGAGAAATAACTGTACCACGACCACCGTTATTATCTGCTAACGTTGGTTTTAATCCGTTACGTTTTAACATATATGCTGTTAAGTACGCATCGTTATTTACTGAACGAGCAAACTCATCTAATGAATGTGCACGAACTAATTCAATTTGATAGAAGTACGGGTTTCCACCCGGTCCAGCTCCCCAAGCTAAATAATCAGCCGGTGCTGTTTGAATAATTCGATTTCCATCTACATATGCATGTACGAAAGCATTGTAATAATGTCCATACATATAATTAACTTCACCATAAATGTTACTATTAGGATTTGCCGTCTCATGAATCGCTACCCCAACATATTTACCAGATTTATATGAATATTTTGGTAAATTGTCAATACGAGCTTCTTCTGTGATTTTAGCCGGCTTAAAACCTTTTTGCTCAATATATTTATTAATATTAGCATTAGTATAGTAACCTTCTTGTTTTGTAGGCACACCACTTTGGTCATGTCCTTCAGTTACCTCTTTATCATGCAAACGTTTATCATTTGCTGTTAACGCATCAACACGTTCTTTTGGACTCATGTTTTGAGCTTTATTAAAATCAATCGGTTTACTTGTATCACCTTTTGAATTTGTTGTCGATACTTCTCCAGCTTTTGTATTTGCACCAGTTTCAGCAGCTTGAGCTACATTTGCTGTGACACCAGAGATACTAATAAGACCTGCTGCTAACATTGCAACATACATTGATCTTTTCTTTTTCTTCATTATGTATATACACTTCTTTCTATTAGATTTAATATAATCCTACCTACCTCGTATTAGGTAGCTAAAAATTATTTTACATAAATTTCATTAAAAAAGATATACCACTCATATTTCATTTTTGTTACAAACATTACAAATTGTAATCAATTGTCAAAACGCCTCTATTAACTCGTTCTTTTGAACGCCCTTTGATCTCATTATAGGCTTCTTCTACGCATGTTTTAAAATCTAGTCCAATAAGACGAGCTAAAAATTGCAATGCCACAATAATATCATTAATATGTTTATCCTTTACAACTTTCCCATAACTATTTGGCATTGTTACAGCAAATGTTAAATTCTCAATTTTAGGATATAACACTTCAACCATGAATGACGATACATCATCATATGTGTTATAAAAATGATTATCAAAATCAATTACTCGTTCTTCTATTTCTAAATCAATTTGTTCAGATAAAACAACATGAGCAATAAATACATCACCAATAGCATCAATGATTGATAATCGATCATGTTTTAATAAAGCCCCTGATAACTCACCGATTTCTTCATGTATTTTCATAACTTGTTTTTTTGGACAAGCATGATGTAATTCATGTTCATAACACCACGCTTTAATGTCATCAGTATTAATGTACATTTAAAAACCCCTTTATGATAAATTTGACGTTTTAATTATACCATTTATAAGGTACAATAAACGGTGTAATACAAAATTCACAAGAAAGGATGGATTTATTGTGTCAAATAAATCTAACTCAAATAAAAAACATTTTATTTTAAAATCAACAATCACAGCATCACTTTTATTATCACCAGCAGCAGCCATCATGCAACAAACACAAATTGCACACGCTGCTGAACAAACAAAAGATGAGAATCTATCAAATGATAATAAAACAAAAGATTTAGACAGTGGTAAATATATCGATACAAAAGATATTTTAAAAGAAGAATCTAAGAAAAAATTAGTACCAAAAACAAATGAAAGTAAATCATTAGTTAAACAAGAAGCAGGTGAAACATCATCATCTGATACATACAACTCACCAATGTCATATAACAATGGTACTTATGAGTTTGGACAAGGTGATTACAAAAGTGGTGCTGGCAAAGCATTAGATATTGAAGAAAAAATTAATGATGATGAAATTACTTCAAAACACATTACACCAACAAAAAAAGATAACTTCGCTCATATTACAACACCCGGTGAAACAGCTGATACTATCGGAAGTGGATCAGGATTTGCCATTAGCAAACATGTTATTGTGACAAACAACCATGTTGCTAATAATAGAGAAAACAGTAATGGATTCACACCATATAAAAATGATGAAATTAACATTTATCCATTACGTGATGGTAATAATATCCCTTACAAATTAAAACCTACAAAAGTTCAAATGTTAAAATCAGCAGATGTGACTTTATTATTTGTTGAAGAAGATTTATCAAAAATCATGAATATTACACCACTTGCTTCAGAAGACGAAATCACTAATTTAAAAGAAAAAAGTGATATTAAATTAACAGGTTATCCTGTTGGAAGACGTCATGATAATGTTGTTAAATATGGAGAAACAAAAACACCTTATGAAACAAATGGTAAATTCTTATTAAATGCAACAAGTATCCACCCAGTATTTTATTATAAAGATTATACAGAAGGCGGTATGTCCGGCTCACCTATCATTAGTAACGGTAAACTTATCGGACTTCATGCTGGTGTCATCGATAAAAATAACGGCAATGAAGGCGATACAAGTTATGGTTATACATTTACAAAGGAACTTAGAAAAGATATTTTAAAAGCGATTCCTGAATTAGGTGAAACAAATACAGAAGAAAAACCTAAAGCAGAAGAGCCTTCAGATAAAGATAAAGACGGAGGTAACACAGCAAAAGCTGCTGAAGAGGATCCAAAAGATCCAAATGTAAACACAGAAGAACCTAATGAAACTCCTGATAAAAATAAAGAGCTTGATCCAAATACAAACAATCCAGATGGTGATCCAGATAAAGAAGATCCGGCTGAAAAACCAGATGATCCAAAATCTGATAATCCTGATACAGAAGATCCAACTGATGAACCTAGCTCAGATGATCCAGACAACAAGACAAACGAAGATCCATCAGATAACCCTGATGAACCAGCTGACAAAGCAGATGATCCTGATTCAAACAATCCAGATTCAGAATATCCAGCAGATGAACCGGACTCAAATGATCCGGACAATAATGTAAAAGAAGATCCTTCAGATAACCCAGATGAACCGTCTGATAAAACAGATGATCCTGATTCAAACAATCCTGATACAGAAGATCCAGCGGATGATCCTAGCTCAAATGATCCAGATAACGATGTAAAAGAAGATCCATCTGATAACCCAGATGAACCAAGTGATAAATCAGACAATCCTGACGCAAACGATCCTGATTCAGACAACCCATCAGATAACCCTGATGCCGATGATCCTGACAGTGACGTAAAAGAAGATCCATCAGACAATCCTGATGAACCAAGTGATAAATCAGATAACCCAGATTCAAATGAACCTGATGAAAATGTAGACAAAGAAGATCCTGCTGATACAACAGACGAACCATCAGATAAAGCAGACGATCCTGACTCAAACGGTTCTGATTCTGATAACGATTCAGATAAAGAAGAACCTAAAAATACAACTGATGAACCAACAGATACATCAGATGACACAGATAAAAATAATGACGGCAAAGATGCAGATACAAATAACAACAAAGACGGAATCGATGCTAATAAAACAGCAGACGCTGACTCTAATAAAGATGTAGACGGGGACAGCAATGGTGATGAAAATAAAGACGGCGAATCAGATTCAAATAGTGATGATACTGATGCTGATAAAGACAGCGTTGATACGGAAACATCTTTAGGAACACTTGATAAAGCTGAAGAAGAAAAAGACTTAGCTAATAGTACAAGTGTTGAGCCGGGTGAATCACGCTCTGCTGATGAAGCTGATGAAAACAACGATTCTGATAAAGCGTCTAAAGAAGATAAAGACGAAGAAAATAAAGATAACAACAAAGATGATAAAAATAAAGCATCTGAAAACAAAGAAGATAACACAGCAGCTGCTAATAAAAACGACAACAATAATAACAACGATAAAAATGCAGCAGACGCTAATGAAACTAAAGAAGCTCCAGTAGATGAAAATAATAATGGCGTTAATGATGCTAAAGAAGAAGCCGCAGATCAAGTTCAATCTCCTGATGAATTACCAACATATGATGAACCTGAAGCTCAAGATCATCAAACATTTGGTCCATTACCAGATACTGGTTCTACAGCAGGTAACGTTGCAGAGCTTGCAGTTGTTACTCTTGCTTTAGGTGGTCTTGCGTTAGGTGCAGGTTACTACTTTAGAAAACGTAACAACAACAATGCATAATAAATAAAAAAAGAGCCTTTTAATTAAGGCTCTTTTTTTTTATATTTATTAATATCTAACATATTCTCTAATAAATGCATCTAATATATCATCTGATAAATTTTCAATTTCTGGATTCCTATGGATTCTATATTGTTCTATTTCTTTTGGCAAGTGATGCTTTGGCATTGCAAATATTAATGTTTTAGAAGATTTTGAATAATAATCAACCAAATGATATTGATCAGGTATTTTATAAATTGTTATTTTCAAATGACTTTGTTTTTTACGATCACGAAGCCTATTAAAAACCCGTTCTCCAAAATAAATAGCATCTTCATATTCATAATTTA
>ERZ1029858.218-NODE-218-length-10046-cov-6.108197_pt1 | contig 10046 bp, 24 predicted proteins | sample MGYA00519237_ERZ1029858 | MGnify/ENA primary metagenome ERZ1029858 (study PRJEB33666, sample SAMEA4610919) | skin metagenome | biome: Human-associated habitat; feature: Malodor aspect; material: skin | place: Philippines | collected 2015-08 ...
GACCCAGACCGTGCTGCCCTGCGCTGAAACCGTGCCGATGCTGCTCTGGGCGCTCTTGGCCTCGGGCCAGATCCAGATGCGAAAGGTCGATGGCTGGGAAACCCTTTCTCAACCACTCGTGCCGATGTCCCTTGACCTCGCGGCCTGACTGGAGCCAACGTTACATGCCCGGAGCCCGCTGCTCGGCAATTTCCACCACATTCGCGACACGACCCCCCCGGCTTAATAGTTCGAGTGCAGCTTTCAATTTTGCATACCGCATTCATTTCAAGCATCCTCCTCAGAAGTCGATTTCGTTGTTGGGGTCCAGCATGGCGCGAACGACGGGCAGAAAGCCCCAGTCCGGTCCGTTGGCCTCCTCCCATGCGGTCTTGTTCTCGTGGATCGCGTCAGGGCCGTGTTGATGGTGCCGTTTACAGAGTGGAATGGTTTCGAAGTCGCAGGATTTCCGTTGTCCGAAGCGTCCGCTAATTACGTGGTGGGCGTCGGATGGCCCGGTCTTGCCGCACACTACGCAGGGCAGTTGCTTGACGCGGTTCATGTGCGCCCTTGAAGCCGCCGTATTGTGTATCGGCTTGGCGGGTTTGAAGTTCGCCCCATCCTGGCGCACGAAGATCATCACGGCCTCCCCAGGTGATACTTCCGGCACGTCTCGCAGAAGTAGACGACCAGAACCTTGCCGCGACGCCGGGGGATCTTCACGCGCGCTTCATGGGCCTGCATGCGGCTGCTGAAGCCCTGCAGGCCGAGGCAGGCGGCCGCTTCCGGGTTGGGAAACTCGACGCAGGGCGAGTGGCGGGGGGTGTGGGCGGTCATGCGTCCAGCCCCATTGCCCAGAGCGCGATCCCACCGAGCGCTAGACCGGCCCACATCCACTCTGCGGACATGCTTTGTGCGGAAACTGCGGCGCAAATTCCACATCCGATGCAAATTGCGTGGCTTGGTCTCATTGCCCATCACTCCACTTGACGCCGTGTCGGTCGCCGTATTCGCTGATGAAGGTAATCAGATTGCCCATCTGCTCCTTGCTGAGGCGGGACGACCGGAACCCGGCGGGAAAGGGCGGCCCGTTGTCGATGCCGGGCTGCCACAGGATCTCGTGGCCGAGGGCGTTCATCATGGCTGCCTTCCACATCTCAGCGGTCATGACGCGGCCCTCGGGCTTGCTGCGGGCGATGTCGGATAGCATCGCCCAAAGCTTGGCATTCTGGTCCATCGACCGTGCGGCTGGCTTGATCGTCACCACCGCGTCGACCGGGGCGGCCTTGACCATCCCGCAGGCCAGCGCCCGCTGTTCCAGTCCGCGCAGGATGACGGTCTGGCTCATCGGCTTTCCTCGACGGCCTGGCGGATCATCGGCCGGAAATGCGCCACCTCATCCTCGGTCGCAGCACGGTCCAGCAGCGCCGTGACGGCCATCGTCCAGAACAGGTCGTCCAGCCCGGCCCAAGGCTCCGCGACCTTGTGCGCCGCGCGTAGCTGAGCCTCCGTGAAGCTGTAGAGCGGAGGGGTGTCGAGCATGGGGCGGGTCATGCTGCTTGCCCTCCGGCCAGCTTCGCCTCTTTGGCTTCGATGGCCTTCTTGACCTCTAGCGCCGCCGCCGCGTCGTGCGCCCACAGGTCGCGCAGGCTATGCTCGTTGCGGATGCGGAACGTGTGCGCCTCGATAGGTTCGGCATTCTGGATGTGCTCAAGGATGCGATCGGCAGCCGCGCCGAAGGAAACCTTCTCCATCTTCATCGTATCATCGAAGACCAGCATCAGGCCGGGGCCGCCGACGCGCGCCTGCCGTTCTTCGCGATGGTGCCGTTCCAATGCCTCAGAAGCGCTTTCGCTGACGGCAATGTGCTCCATCTCCTCTTCGGAATGGATGCTGCCGAACTGATCTGGCCAACCAGCACGAAGAGCTTGGCTTTCAGCGCATTTGGTGATCATCACGATCGGCATGCGCGCCCAGTTGCCTGTCGTGTCGAGGGTCTTCTTGCCAGTTGGTCGACGCTGACCCCGGTCATTCTCGGCCCACTCGTCCTTGAGGGGCGCGAACTCGTCCCAGTAGGCTTCACCGATGACCGGATACCACTCGCCCTTGTTGTCCTGCTTCCACAGCCGCACGGTTGCCGAAACGATGCCCTTCGGGTTCGTCTCCGACTTGGCAGCTTCATCATAGGCGATCTGCGCGGGTTCGCTGGCGGGCCGGTAATCTCCGCACCTTTGCGCCAGAATGCGATAGCCGTCTCGCGACACGATGATGCTCATCTTCCGCTTGGCGGGGTCGTTCTTGCTGTAGACCAGCGCGAAGATCTGCTTGCGGAACGGATCGAGCCCGTAAGCGCGGCAAGCCTCCATGAACAGGTCGAACTCCGTGTGGTTGGTATCGGCTGCGACGGTCGCCTTGATTGTCGCGATCTGCGATGCTGTGAAGCCGCTTGCCTGGATTGCGTTGGCCATCATTTCCTCCTGATCTGAAGCGATATGCCGCCGTTGCTCATGGACACTCCTGGGACAGTCTCACCCGCCTCGATCGCGGACTTGACGGCGGCCCGGTCCAGCGTTGGGTTGCCTGTCTTCCAGAAGCGGGCAGGGATCTGAGCCTCGTCCTCGTAGATCGGTTTTGGCGCGGTTTCCTTGACGGTCAGCGTGGCCAGTGGCAGGCGGATCGATGGCAGTTCGACACGGTGTAGGGCTTGCTCAATCAGCCCGCGCACCCGCTCGATGCGGCGCTCTGCCTGCGCTTTACGATCTGCCAGGACGCCGATGCGATCTTTGCACCCGGCAACGATAGCCTCCGCGTCATCCATCTCAACGATGGCCGCCTCCAGTGCTTCAAGCAGGCCTGTTTCACCTTCGACCATGTCATGCTGCACGGTCTCATCGTCACCGCGGAGAGATGCGAGGAGGTCGGCTGCAGCTTCAGCTTCGCGGCTGACCTTGTATGCGAGGCGCTTTTCCTCGTTCATTTGATCCATCCTCTGCTGACGGCATAATCCCGGCTCATAAGTGCGGTGAGCATCGGCTTGATCTCGTTTATGTCGGGGATCTGGACCCGTGACTTGGGCTCCCAGTGGGCGAAGCGGCTGCCGAAGGGCTGCGTGGTCATCAGCCAGGCGCGGTCGGTCTCGCTGATGACGCGGACGGGGATCTGCACCGGGTCCGTCACTCCCCCGCCCTCCGCTCTGCATACTCAGCGTCTGCGATCTGCATGGCGTGAGAGAGGTTGCCCATCGCGTTGATGGCAGCCATCGTGCCGGCGCGGACGCGGGCTAGCGCAGCAGTCGTCTCGGGGTCAGTCGCGCGTTCGATCACCGCCAGCCGCCGCGCCTCCAGGAGCATCTCGCGGCAGTCGTGGTCCGATACCGGGGTTCCGTCAGTGAGCTGGCGCTCCAGCGGCCAGAACGACATGGCGGGGTTGTGGGCGGTCATGCTGCACCCGCCTTCCTGGCGGCTGCTTTGGCGGCCATGTGACGCTCTTTCAGGTCGTGAAAGCATTCATCGGAGTAATCGGCGGCCGCATCCTCATGGATAAACCTCATGCCGTCACGGGGTCCGGTCGATCCGTTCGGGTGGGTGATGGCTTTGGCCTCGGAAAGTGTGTACCTGCCAGCATTGTCCTTGATGCCGGTGTAGCCCTGCGATTGCGGCCTGTAGTAAAGCCCGCGCTTGAGGATGAGATATGCGTCCGTCACTTGTCGTCTCCGTCTTTCGAGGGGCGCGGGGCCAGCTTGCGCTTCGCATTCAGCGCGGCTCGCTCGGCCAGGATCTCGTCCAGCAGAGCGTCTTGGTTGGGGTTGGGCTTGAAGGCGGGGCCCATCACCGGCTCGCCTCTGCGCAGGCCACCATCTCGGTGCGGTACTGGTCGCAGCCGTTGACGCTTGCGTCCGCCGTGCTAACGATGCTGGGTGCTGCCAGCCACGCGCAGACGAGCACGCCAAGGGCGATGAAGATGAACACCCACATGCGGGCTCCGGCATCCACGCGGGTCTGGCGCGGGAGCGGCGGGTCGTTGCGGTAGTAGCCGAGCTGGTCGTCGTAGTCCGGCGCACCGCTGCGCTTGGTCGAGCCGTGGTCCAGTTCGTCGGGTCGGGGCATGTTCTATCCTCCGTGCGATGACTTGGGATGGCCGCGCCTAAGCGCACCACACCGAAGGCATCACGGGGTGGGGGCTTCGAGAGCGTCGGCGATCTCGGTCAGCGTGGCGATGGCGGCGCGGAGGCTTTCAGGCCCAAAGCCGTTGTCTATGCCAATGCACACGTTGACAGGCCTGCCGTTCCGATCGATGTCCACGTGCGTGATCTCGACGCCGCCATACACTCCTGGCACGATCTCTTTCCGCGTCACCGTGCGGACGGGGCAGGTAGCTGAAGCGCGCTTGATGAGGCGGAAAGTGTGTGAAACTGAGTTATAGAAGTGGTACTCGCCGCATCCCGAAACAGCCGCTCCCTTTTCATCTATGATAAAGTCTCGAAACTTGTGGCGGCTTTCGTATTCCTCGAAGCCGGGTCTCGCCTTATGAAACCTGACAACATCGCCAGGCTTCACGCCGATCTGCTCAAGGGTTCCGACGGTAACGCTCATTTGCCACCTCCGATCTGGTCGATCACGCACGCATCCGGCACGATCTCGCACCAGTCGTCGGTCGAGAGGTCGATCACGGGCAGGTCCAACCGGAAGCGGTCGCTGCAACTCACAGCAGCAGGCATGGCAGGCGACAGGGTGACGGGACGAGAGGGGCGGAAGCCGACGCGGCCGTGGGTCAGGATGGCGGTCATGCTGCACCGCCTTCGAGGATCTCTGTGATCTGCCGAGCTTCCGTCTCGAGATCTGCACGCTCCTCCTGAGCCTCGCCAATCTCGACGTTCATGTTGCGGATCGCGTCATCCAGGCGGGCGATGGCTTGGACGATGGCTTGCTGCCGGCGCTCCAGCGTCTTGTGAGCCAGGTTCGAATTGTCGGCGAGTTTCATCTGATGTTCCTCTCATGTGGCGAGCCGCGATCTGGCCGGATGGCTGTGTTCGGCGGGTCTATACCTGAGAGACTAGTGGGAGTTTCTTCTACCGTCAAGACAAAAAGTAGACGATACTTCCAATTCTTTTAGACGTTGCTTCTAGGCGTTTGTCCGCCCATGATGAGAACAAAAGTGAACGTCAGGGAGGAAACGTGAAAAAATACCCGCTAGGAACGCGACTCATGCTGGCGGTCAGCAAGCGGACGGGGGTTGGCCCCCATCAGCTGTGCGGCTGGTCGCTGTTCAGGTGGGTGATAATCGTACTGGACAGTCTATGCGGTAAGCCGCCGATCTGGCCCAGATAGAGATAGTTCAGATCGACGCCCCAAAGCTGCCATATCTTATAGGCTGCTGAGGTTTGAAGGGGCTTCTCGCCCTTCTCGATCTTGGTATAGCTGGACTTGTCCACGCCAATGCGAGCAGCAAACTCGACCTTGTTCATGCCAAGCGACTCTCGCAGGGCGATCAGTCTCGGGGCTACCACGTTCGGTTCCCAGGGTTCGGTTGGTTTCGCTCGATCCATGCGGCCATAATGCGATCCTTTTGACGAAGGCCAATCTAAGAGTTTTCTACGCTTGACTTGTAGACGTTTCTTCTACTATCAAGAGGTATGAGCGAAAATCCCGTAACATCCTTAATCGGCCAGTTCGGCCCCCGTCGCGTTCTTGCGGTAGAAGTCGGGGCCACCGAGGCTGCTGTCCATAAGTGGGCACTGAACGGTCGCATCCCGACCGAATGGCAAGACAAGGTTGTTCAGGCTGCGCGCAAGCGTGGCCTGCGCCATGTGACCCCGGCCTACATGCTGCGGGTCCACAATCCCGACCACCAGGCTACGGGTGCAGCATGACGGCCCACGCCAGCATCTCTGCGGACGCCCTGCCGGAGCTTTTGCATTACGATGCAGAAACTGGCGCCCTTACTTGGCGCGCACGCGGGCCGCATCTTTTCAATCGCCCTTCCAGCGCCAGCGCGTGGAACGCCAAGTGGGCGGATCGACCGGCACTCACTCACGTCAATCCGGAAGGATACCTTCACGGGTCCATATTTGGACGTCTGTACCGGGCGCATCGCGTAGCATTTGCTCTGCATTATGGCGAATGGCCTCAGCACGATGTCGATCACATCAATGGCGATCGTTCCGACAATCGCATTGCCAATTTGCGGGACGTAACAAACGCACAAAACCATCGGAACCGCGCTCTCTCTAAGCGGAACACTACGGGAGCGAGTGGTGTCTTTTTCTGCCCTAGGAAGAATGTCTGGCGGGCAATGATCCGCGTTCAAGGCGGTCGCAAGAAATCCTTAGGTCATCATTCATCGATGGAGGCTGCGGTTATCGCCCGTCGCGCTGCCGAGTCTGAGTTCGGATACCACCCGAACCATGGAAGGTCAGTATGACATGCCAGCCCCTCAATGTGGATCGAGCTCAGTTGGCGTCCCTCGCTGCGGCAGATGCGGATCTGGTCTGGCCCCGTTCGGTTTCGGCCCGCCAGCTGGACGGCATGGCCCCCGCATCTGGGCTTGCCGAGACCACCGAGACGCCGCTGAGCAATGGCGCGCGGGCCAGTATGATCGCCGCGCGCTGCCGGAAGACCCGCTTTCGCAGCAACGAGAGCCGCAAGCGGTTCCTGGCGGTTCACCAGGCGCTGGCGACCTATTTGGCGGGGCGTGACCATGCGTAGAGCTGCCAAGGTCGACCGCAACCAAGCTGAGATCGTCGGCGCCCTGCGCGCCGTCGGCGCGAGCGTCCAGCCGCTGCATTCGGTGGGGCAGGGGTGTCCTGATCTTCTGGTAGGGTTCCGCGGTCAGTGCTTCGCCATCGAGGTCAAGGACGGCCTGCTGCCGCCATCGGCGCGCAAGCTGACCGCGGCTCAGGTCGAGTGGCACGGAGCTTGGCGCGGTCACGTCGCTGTCGTCACCAGCGCCGAGGAGGCCACCGCAGCCATCGGCGTGCCCAGCTACACCGACCTGCACCGTCAGATCATTGGAGACGTGGAATGAGCCGCAAAGTTGCCACGCTGGTATATGAGCGTCGGGCCGGTTCGGCGGCAAGAAAGGCTGTTCTCGCTTATTTCGCGGACCGTGCTGACGACTACGGCAAGGGCATCTTCTCGTCCAAGCAGACCATCGCTGACGAGACTGAGCTTGGCCGTTCGACCGTCATCCGTATCGTCAATGAGCTCGTCGCTGAGGGCATCCTAATCGTTGCCGGAAGCCGCCCTTGCCGCAACGGTTCCACGGTCAATTACGACATCGACTTAGCTGTCGTTCGTGCCCTCCCGGCAATCAAAACGCAAGCTGACCAGTCCCACAGCGGGACTAGTCAGAATCTGGACCAGTCCCAGAGTGGGACCCCACCAGTCCCAGAGCGGGACCCCATGGGGTCCCAGAGCGGGACCCAAACCGTCCATGAACCGTCCATGAACCAAGAGGAGGATACCTCCTCGTCCGTTGTGCAGCATCCGGCATCTGAGCTCGCCACTGCTCTTGGCATCTACAGCCAAGCTGCCTCGCAGTTCGGTTGGACGAAGGTTGAGAAGTTCACAGATGCTCGCAAGGCCGCGCTGCGGGCGCGCCTCAAGGACGCTGGAGGGCTTCAGGGATGGGCTGCGCAGATCGACCGCGCAACTCGTTCCGATTTCCTGTGCGGACTGGTTCCAGGGCGGAACGGCCAGACCTTCAAGTGCAGCCTCGATTTCCTTGTTCAGCAGCAATCATTCGTTCGCCTGATGGAGGGCTTTTATGACAACCGCGTCCAATCTACCCGCCAAGATCACCGCACCTCTTCCCGCACCGACGCCCTGCGTCACCAAATCAATGTCGCCGCAGGAATGCAGCGCACACCGCGCGAAGATTGTTTTTGAGGTGAAGGTCGCGCTGGCTGCGTACTTCGACCCGAGCGAGAGCGACGAGGTGAAGACCGGTCTGCTGGCATGGTTCTGCGACGAGCTGCAGGACTGGACCCACGAGCAGGTGGTCTGGGCACTGCGCGGCTGGAACCGTGAGAACCCGCGCCGCCGGCCGACGCCCGGAGATCTGGTCGCGATGCTGAAGAAGGCCCGCGGTGAGAAGCTGGCCCGCGAGAAGATCGCCGCCCCGGTTCCGCAGCACGAGGGCATGACGCCTGAGCGCGCCGCCGAGGTGGCAGCGGAACTGGCCGCGAAGTTCCCGGCCCTCGGCCTGGTGACCCCGCGCATGATGCCGGAGGTGAAGGCATGAGCGTCCGCTTCCGCATTCGTCTAGCAGGCCAGGGCATCGTCGCTGGCACCGAAGGCCCGAACGCAGAGAGCGCAATCTGGAGCTACGCCATGCAGTACCGCGCCGACGGCGAGGTGACGATCCAGCATAACGCCGAGGGGCATTGGAAGCGACATGCGCTTCTTGCTCAGTGGCCCAACCCAAAGGTGAAGGCATGACCGCCCACCTGACCGACGCAGACCGGATCCAGATCCGCGGCATCTGCAACCGCGCCACCGTCCGCAGCATCGTCGCCAGCGTGGCGCAGATGTCCGGGCTGACGGCGACCGCGATCAAGAGCCCGTGCCGCCAGCTGGAGTTCGTCAAGGCGCGTGACGTGGTCTGCTTCATCGCCCACCGGGAGGGCATCAGCTATTCGCAGATCGCCCGCGAGCTGAACCGCGACCACACCACGATCATGGCCGCCGTGCGCCGTGAGACGGCCCGTCGTCAGGGAGCTGCAGCATGATCCCGGCATTCACCGTCAGCCCGCACGTGGCAGCCAAGCTGCAGGACGAGATCGCAGCGCACATGATCGCGGCGACCCCCCGCCACCTGCGCCCGATCATCACCCGGTTCGCTCCGCCGGCCGGGATGACCTCGGCTCAGATCGCCACCCTGGCAAGCTCTGGCATGTTCGCCGCAGAGCGAGAGGCCATGATGCCCCGTGTCCTTCAGATGCGCTCGGAGGGGATGGTTCAGCGGGAGATCGCCGCGCAGCTGGGCATGTCACGCTACCGTGTCGCCCGTATCATCTCGGAGGCAGGCGCATGACCGACGCAGACCTGATCGCCCAGTACCTCGCTCAAGGCGGCGAAGTGCAGAAATGCCCGCCACGTACGTTCTCGACCGATCCTTCGCAGCCCTATTCCTGGCGCAAGGGCAACGCGCAGTCGTGGAAGGTCCGCAAAGCTGTGGCGATTGCTGCAGAGCGCCGCCGGGAGGCAACAGCGAAGATCGTCGCGGAAATCCCGGTCGGCCAGGTCGCGCGGCCGGCAAAGAAGCCAAGCGCGCCGAGGGTTCGTCTGTCCAAGTCAGGCATCATGAGCCCGGAGATGACGCGCGCTGTGGACCTGATCAAGTCCGGCAAGACCACCCGCGAAGTGGCCGAAATGATGGGGATCAAAGCGGCCACGCTTCATTCGCGGCTTCACTACAACGGTATCCGTTCGAAAGACCTGCGCCCAGCCCTGGTGCGGGCTTACAAATCGCGCAAGTACGGCCCGAAGCATACCGACGATCAGATCCGGGATGCGGTTGCCACTCGCACACAGAAGGAAGCCGCAGAGTTCCTTGGCTGTGACAACAGCACGCTGCGCAAGCGCATGAAGGCGCTCGGCATCACTGCCAAGGCTGCTTCACGGAAGAAGGGCACATCGCTGCAGCCTCTGATCACGCTGATCGAGAGCGGCAAGACGCTGCGCGAGATCGCCGCAATGTGGGGCGTCCATCACTCGACGATCGCGAGCCAGATGAAGCGCGCAGACATCACCGTCACCAGCATCCTGGAGGCCTATCACATGCGCAAGTACGGCCACACCAAGGGCATTGGCAACGTGAAGCTGAGAGGCGCCAAGAACCAGCCAAAGCCGTTCTGTGCAGGGGGCTACGAATGGCCCGACCGCCGCACGGCTTCGGCCGAGCTGCGCGTCCACTACAAGAGCCTGGGCGACTGGACCAAGCCGGATGCGAAGGCAGAGATGCGCGCCAAGCTGGCTGCGGCTATCGAGGCATGGGTCCGTCGGTCCGAGCGGGAGGCAGCATGAGGGTGCTGGATTTGTTTGCGGGGATAGGCGGCATGAGCCTGG
>ERZ1029858.220-NODE-220-length-9927-cov-589.603626_pt1 | contig 9927 bp, 15 predicted proteins | sample MGYA00519237_ERZ1029858 | MGnify/ENA primary metagenome ERZ1029858 (study PRJEB33666, sample SAMEA4610919) | skin metagenome | biome: Human-associated habitat; feature: Malodor aspect; material: skin | place: Philippines | collected 2015-08 ...
CAAGTGACTGAGCTTCGTCACGTGAAGGGTAAATTTGTATCTGTTTTGTCAGTGTAAGTGCCATTATGTTTTCTGCTCTTATTGAGGTACTGTTAAATTGTAACACGTGAAGTGAGAAACGGAAAAATACGGATCAGAAAGAGAAAATTTTCGTAGCGGAAACATGTTATTCATAATTTAACCGTTCACACTGCCCTTGTCGCGAAATATCGTAAAGAAGTCATGACTAAGCCGATACACGATGCAATCGAAAAATCTCTACAAAACACGTACGTAAGGTCAGGCATTTATCTTATTGAATTTAATACTGACACAGAGCATGCACATGTGTTGATTAGCTATCCTCCGAAGTATTCTATTTCTGAAATTGTTCGTGCGTTTAAAATAAACTCTTCCCGTAAAGTGAGAATTGAATGTGCCGATGAGATCCGTGATAAACTATGGGGTAACCATTTCTGGTCACCGTCGTATTTCGTCTCATCAACAGGAGGATCTTCACTTGATGTTGTTAAACAATATGTTGAAAACCAAAAACAGCCACCTAAACCAGCCGGAAACCCTAACCTTATATGGTACGGGCAACTCCATTCCTCCCCTCCCCCACGGAAGGGGTCTCCAGGAGTTGATTAGATGAAAATGAACAATGTCACAGCCCCAGAATATTATGGGAATAACCCTGCCGAAAATGATACTGAGGATACAAGTGAGCTAAATTCTAGGCTTGATGAAGTGGAACGAAACCTTATTCGTAAAACGCCGGATGAGCTTATAAAAACGTACCCGGAAGCTAGAGTCACACGGTTTGGGGCTATTATCCTTGTTGATGAGCAACCCCCTATGGTTGACCTTCGCGAAGTCGATGGGAAATTCGTTCTATCTGGGTTCTTCAACGAAGAAATAGAGGAAAGAACATTGAACTTGTCGGAAACGTTTGTCAACGACATTCGTAGTAGTCTCAACTAACAAGAAAAATCCTCCCGCTGAAAAAGGAGGATCTCGTATTGCGTGACTTAACCGTCTAAGCCATAGGCTCTTTTTGTCACATACCGGTATCCATCAATAATATCCCACGCCTTTTTACTTGCTCTTGAACCAGGTTTCAAATTTGAAAGCTCAGGATTTTCCTGATCGAGAGCAACAAGACCCTCAAGATAAAACATGGCCCATTCAAGATTTGAGTAATCATCCCTTACAGGAGTTCTATTCGCCTCATCTACAACAGAAACAAGTAAATCGGTTCTATCAATAGATTCTTGGGCAGGAAGATACTCTCCAATGAAGTGCCCACTTCTTTCTTCAAGACTTATTTCCTTATCTGAATTAAAACCCACAAGTGTGGCAAAAAGCACATTTTCATACAATGTCTGCTGTGAGAAATAAGGCATAGCCGCTTCAACAAGATTGTAGATTTGTAAAGCAACCACATCAGCTGCTTCAGCAAAGTTATCGGTGCTGGGGATATCAATTCTTATATTTCTATCATCGAGTTCTCCTTTGCTAGCTAAATCTGCTATTCCTGCCGTAGCTACAAGCAACTGTGCTTGATGAGGTTCTATATTGTACACGTAGCTTCCTAGTGCATAATTGTCTAAATCAATAATTGCGTTGTTCACGTCTTCTCCCTTCAAACTATACACTCCCTCCATAGTACTCTAAAGCTAGGCAAAACTGTATCAGGGAAAAAATGATTTCCTGGGAACTTTCTAGTACGATAAGAAAATGAGCACTGGAAAGTGACCATTAACAATAATTGAAGGATAAAAATGAATGACAAAAACACATACACCTCATGTCTATGTGTAGACTGTGCCCACGTTCTAGCTAACGGAGAGGTAGAAAACCCCGATTCAAATTGGGATAAAGAAGAGGCATTAAAAAATCTAAACCCTAAATATGTTACTTTTGGAAGTCTCGACGAAGACTATGACCCAGAAGACGAAGAATCTGAAGTTGATACGTTCTCCCGTGAAGAATGTTATGGATGCGGGACTAGAACGGGTGGAACACGATACACTGTAACAATTTGGGAGGACTAGGCATGAGCTACGAAAATATATACACGAAAGCGTCATCTGTTGGCTATGAAGATGGATGGGATGATGAAGCTATCCAGGTTGATTGCCCCACCTACGATTTATGGGTTGATGCAGAGGGAAACATCAGTTTTTCTGGTGCGATATATGAAGATGAAGAAAGTATTCCTCTCGCTTTTAGATTATCTTTAGGATATTCACTTATTCAAGCTGGTTTGCTCGCAGATGGTTCGCTGGACGTATCTGCATTGGAAAAAATTCATCTTTCTAATGAGACCCTTGTAGTGGAAATTGTAGACGGAAAAGAAATAGAAACCACACCTAATGGGGATGGATACTTTACTTCAAAGCAAGCAGTAAAAACGGGTCTTTATCTTATTGAACGTTTAGGAGATGAATAATGGATTTTGAACATGTGCTCGACCAAGCATTCAATGTCACGTATTCCGATAATGAAATAGACGGGTCACTGACTGAATTTGGTGAACTAGAAGATGTAGTAGTTACTTTAGATGCTTCTTCACGGTTAATTTACCTCTCGGGGATTGATGGGAAGCCTCTTCCTGAAACAATCGAAACAAATCACAAAGATGACTTAGCTTATGCACTTATTGCAAGCGGGATACTTGCTAGGGATACCTTTGACGAAGATACTGTAACAGGGAAAGAAATCGAAGACTTTTACAACTCTTACCAACTGTCAGCAATTCCTACGGAAATATCGGGAGACACTATTGTTCTTCTGCCAGGATATATTACAGATAAAGACGCTGTTGCTGCTGGTATCTATCTTCTGGAACATTAAGGAAAACAATTGAAGAACAAAGCACACTATCAAAAACTGTATGGCTCTTATTTTCTAATCGAAACTGAAACTGGTTCCATCTATGCGATAAATTTAGAAGAAGGTCTTATCGTAAGAAACCCAAATCAAGTTGAAACAGGCGTGAAAGGTTTTCCTTTGAGAAAGGATGGGGATACAACTCGACTTCTTGAAATTGATAACTTAGAAGTAGGAAAACCTGTGCATTTTCTTTTGACTGGAGTTGCTGACAGTGAAAACGTAGCAACTATAAGAACAACTTCGCATGTTACTAAAATCATTTCATTTTGATTTCTTTTTTGTTCGCAGTGTGCTATAGTTTGATTTGCGAGGAAGTTACACCTCCCACACACCAGCTTCCTCGTAAAGCACCCCCCCCCTCTAAGGCCCAGTGTTGAGATTACTCCACTGGGTCTTTCCCATTCCGAAAAGAGGCTGTTCCTAGAAGTACGCCGAACATATCAAAATTTGACTAACCTCGTGAACGTTGAATATACTAATCTGCATGACCCGACCAAATCCCTTTGGACCACCGGTAGAAACAATTGACAGAATCCGTATTTCAATGACAGATTCTGGTATTGAGCGACCCACGGAAAATGTGACCACCTCTTTTTCCAAGGATTCTCAACATCAAGTCAATTCCATACCAGTAAAAAGTCGAGTAAATGTTCCTGTTGCAACAACTGTAGTATTTGCTTTTGTCGTAGGTTTAGTTTTCATCCTTTATGCAGTAAACCACAGCCTTTCTCATGGGCATCTCATCATGGCAGTCGGATTTTTGCTACCTTCTTTATGGTATGGCATTATTTATTTGCTAGACTTTAGTAGCACAAAGAAACGACTATCATGGTCAATGGTCTGGGTTACTTCCCTACTTATCCTTATCACAGGTCTATATAAACTATATCCACAGGAGTTTACAAATGTCACAACCCCTTTCTAACATGCCACGGAACTCAGAGGCTTACATCACTGAGCTAGAAAAAGAATATAACACCCTTGTTGACTATAATAAGAAGGGTAGGGAAGCGTATGAAGAGTTAGCTAAAGACTACGACCAGCTGGCAGATGAGTATGACGAAATTCAAGAACAGCGTCGTCAAGCAGCCGAAGATCTTCGTCAACTCGCAGGACACTATTCAGACCTAGAAGCAAAATACAATGATCTCGTCAAATCGCAACAATCATTGAACATTTCAAATGATTTGCAACAATTGAACGTAGAAATAGCCGCCAAGGAAGGCAAAAGAGATGCCTTAGCGGATCAAATTGTTCAACTTGAAGAAATTCAAACGACCCTCGCGAGCGAAATTACCGAACTTGAAGAATACAGAAACTCGCTACAGCAGGCCTCTCCCGAATATGCAGAAGGGTTACATGATTTCATTTTAGCTCTTGAAGCAATGCATGAACTTACTTCCAATGAACAGTCTCGTTCTAATAGCAAAACTGTATTTGACGATAGGGAATCAAGTGGCCGTCATAGTAGACATTAGTCCTCGCTAAAAGGTCCGCGTGCTCTGTACTTAGATTCTAACTTTTTCTTATCCTCAAACCGTCGTGCTCTGCTAAGTCCAATAAGATGCTGTTCTAATTCTTCTGGACTCATTTTTCTTTTGGTATACATAGGACCGGTCTTTTTCTGCATAATGTATTCCTTTTTCTAAAATGGTGCACACATCTCGACACTAAATACAGTTCGAAAATGTAACTACACAGTTAATTTTAATGATACACTCATGTAACGGTATAGTAAAATTACCTTTCCATGCACCAAAATATAAAGGATATCACTATGAAGAAAACAACTACAAGAAGAGCTGTAGTAGCAGGATTTGCAGCAGGTGCCATTGCATTGGGTGCACCAGTATCTGGCATCATTGCGGCAACTACAGCACACGCACAGGGAGCATACTCCCCAACATTTAACACTCAATACGTTGAAAACGTTAATGCATACGCAACCCAAATCCAACAAGCCCTCGCATCTTCTGGAAAGACTGTTTCTGACGACTCTCTTTCCCAAATCTTCGATATACCTTTCAAAGAAGGAAAAGTGTCACCAGAAGAAGGATATAAACCCACCTTCAGTGCTAACGCAACTGGCGATACCCCTGCAGAAATTGAAGAGTTCAAAGCACGTGGATTTAAACTTGCTCAACAACTCAGCGATGATGATTTGAAAAATGCTATTGCAAAGATAGGTGGAGCACCTATCGATCAAAACAACGCGGTTGAAGTACCTGATGCCACTATTAACCCTAATCAAGCTGGCGAAGAAGTAAACGAAGCCCCACCAGCCCCTGTTGTAAATGATAACTCTGCTGACAATAATGTAGCTTCTGCTAATGAAGCAGACCTCGCTCCTGCCCCAGAAGCAAACAGCACCGAAGCAGAAAATGATACTGACTCTGATGACAATCAAGAATCTGAATCAACTGAATCAAACACCACTAACACTCAAGAACAATCTCCTGCTTCACAACAATCATCTCAACCTACAAATGCACCATCTCTAGCTAATACTGGTGCACCTGTCATTGGTCTTATTGCACTTGGTGGGCTAGCATCAGCAGCTGGTGCTATGACACTTCGCAGGAAAAATTAACTAGCTGGTTTTAAGAAAAAATCTCCCTGATTAGCGATATTGGGGAGATTTTTCTATTATCCACGTGACACGCTGGTCAACTCATACTGAATTGGTTAAAACAAACTCTTCATGTAGAATAACTACTGTTCGTAACCCAAGATAATAAACACTAAGGAGAAAGATGGCACAGAATAAACCCACAGATTTAACGAATCTTGTAGCTGAAACCGGAAACAATATTGAGCAACTTGCTCTTAATGGGTTGCTTAATGACTCTATTCGCCGTCAAATTGAACAACTGCTTCCTGATTTTCCCACACTTGCACAAATTGGAGGGTTTAATAAAGAAATGCACTTCCTCCGTGGCGGTAAAGTAGGAAATGAACATGTTCTCATGCTAAATTCTGATTCAGACGGAACAGTACAAGTAATTGACACTAACCAAGAAGTAATCACTCTCCAAAATAATGACGTAACACCTACACTACAGTTTTTTGAAATTGCCCCCAGAGGCCTTCAATCTAGGTTCAATGAAATTCACGGGTCAACAAATTTTCCTGATGTAATTTCGGGAGAGTCTTTTCAGGATTGCCCAGTAGGAACTGTGATTATTGGAGGAGATAACGAAGTTCTCATTAAAAGCACTATAAATGCATGGAACTCCACTCGCGGTAATATTATGACCAACAATGAGATTAGAAATAGCGGAAATGTGTATACCGTTTTGAAGTGGGGTCATGGAAGCGACTAAAATATTTCCCTCTCTGTTATGTCAGAAGAGGGAAATACTTTTATCTTCGAAGTCGCAAAACCCAGACCTCAACGCGAGACGTTAGTTGAGCTTAGGTGGAGAATAGATTACTTATTTAAAAGTCCGATTTTATTGAACAAAGCATCGAAAATAGTCGGGTCGTACTTATAAAGACCTAGAATGGCAAGTAGCAAGGATCCAGCAACAATAGCAGCTACTGACCATGCAAGTGCTTTTGAACTGTGGGAGATGCTCTCTTCTTTTTCTCCGTTGTATGCTGTTGTAAAAGTACGCATTGCGTGATGGACTGCCACTGCTCCGAAAGGTGGGAACATGAAGGTTGAGAAAGCAGCGAGTCCTGCGTGTGTTTCAGCAGGAGCTGGCATAAGAACAGTGAGCTTATTGGCTAGGTTTGCTAGTTCTTGCTGACTGTCCTGCACTGGGGGATTCTGAGAAGTAGTCACCACAGTAGTTTCTGTTGTCGCCTGCTCATTCGGTTGAGATACAGTCGGGTCAACATACACTTGTGGATATTGCTCATTATCGGTTTCATAAGCAACATTTTCAGGATATGCGACATAACCAGTTTCTGTGTCATTATCTGAAAAAGTTGGGTACGGTTCTGGGGTTTCTTCTTTCTCCGTTGCTTGGTAGTACTGATTTTGGTATTCAACATCCGTATTTGTTACAGGTGTTGTTTCTTGGTAGTCGTAATTAGCAGGTTGAGTGAATTCGAAGTCGTCTTCATCTTCTTCAAAGTTAAAACCAGTTGCAGCTGGAGTTATTTCAGGCACTCTCTCAAAAACTTCGGTGTTTCGCGGTTCTTCGTTGTAATAGGCATCTGCAATGAGTCGACGTCCGTCTTTGTTTGTAACCCCTTGCTCCGCAGGATGGGAAGTAGTGTCCTGATTTTCTATGACCTCGTCTTCGTTGCCGAATGTGATTAGGGTTGAGCCAGTGCTTTCATCGTCCCTTGCCGGGAAGTTATCAATTGTTGAGGGCTCTTGAATTTCTTCGTACTTCGTATATGTGGTTGAAGTGTCCGTTTCCTCTCGGGTGTTTTCATTAGTGTTGCCCGCATCATTTTTTCCATATTTAGCCAGCAATTCCTCTACAGATGCCATGTGGTGTTACCTTTCTTATCGTTGACCTGGGATAGTTGGAATAAATTCATCTTCCTCTTCTTCATCATCGAAGTCAAATCCACCTGTGATTTTTTTCTCAGGTGACGAATTAGAAGAAGGGGATACTGTGCCTGAGGTTGAATTCGTGTCATCTCTTGGCTCAGTATACTCGAAGTCTACTTGCTTACCGGTTGGCTCAGTAAGAACATACCATCCCTGATTGTTCAATTGGTCAATAGCAGTATCTCCCTGAGGGGCAGTTATCTCCGATCCTGAGCTACCACTAATGACTTGTTGTGGTTTGGTGTTGATAGTTTGCGTTTCCGAGGTGTTAACTGTGTTGGTTACTTCCTCCACTGTTTTGGTATCTATATCTTGAGAAAAATCAGTTTCGGGGACGGGTTCTTCATCATTGTCGGAGAGGTCAACGGTGAAAGATGAACTTAGCGATTCATTTTCTATATGAGAATCATTTGCAATGAGATTTTCATTATCATTTTCGTCTTGAAGAGGAGAAACTATATTAGTTTCTTGTTTTGGGGTTGCCTTTATGGGTTCTGGTGTCAAATCCGGCTCCTTAGCAAACTGAGGTTTTGCTTTCCTAGCACGGGCTAGAAGGTCAGCGACTGTAGCATTTACTGGCTCTTCGGTTGCTGATGTTTTTTCTTCTTGTTGCGTCTCGAAAATTTCAGATTGTGCATTATCAATTTGTTCTATGACATTGCTTGACGAAGGCATCTCTTCTATTTGGGAAGGTTCTGTTTCACTTTGGGCAGTTTCATCCTCAGTCTCAACATTTTGTCTTTCTATATCGGGATTGTAGGAATCGTTTTGTATTTGTTGTACTTCTCCAAGGATAGTGGCTTCATCTGTGAGATGAATTTGACCAATTACTTCGTTTGTGTTTGCCGGGTTTTCAAAGAGTAAGTATCGTCCCTCTTGTCTGACGTGCTGTTCGAGTTGTTCATTGAGGGAAATTGTAGATGCGTTCCGTGCTTCTACTTGGACAAGAGGTGAGTTTACGGTTATTGAAGATGTGTCATAGGATGTTGTAGACGCGTTATCATAAATGTAAGCTTGTGAGTAGCCACGGGTTATTGCATACGATGCATCTCTGACTGAAAGTATTGATGCGTCCATCGCTACAGCAGAGGAATTTCCGTACAACAGTATGCGTGAATTTCCATGACTTATTGCTTCTGCTGTGTCGTAGAGTATTCCTTGTGAATTGTCATTGGTTACGAGAACACCTGATCCAAATATTTCGGCACTTGAGTTATCTCTTGTTACTACATATGCATTGTTGTATCCATATATTCGGGATGCTTCTCGTGCGTTTACGGCTACGTTCCCATAAACGAGTACAATTGCGTCTCCGTAGGCGTTTACGTAGATCGGGGTGGTAGTCGAAGTTCCGTGGACTCTGAGCAGTCCAGAGTATACGTTTACAGTGTTTGCGTGCATAATTGTCGCATCGCCTGTGCCGGTGATGCTGACTTCTGGTTCTTGGATGACAAGTGGTAAGTTGTCGTAAGTGTATTCGGTATTGGGCATGTGTTTCCTTTTGTACGACTTGTATGTGCTTCGATAATACCGTGTTTTTGTTACTTGTGGGGGGTGAATAGTTGCCAATTATTTATCCATAAATAGGCGTTTCATTACTTTAGCATCGTATTTTGTGTTAGTGTGTTAAAAATAAAGTTTTCAGGAAAAGGAGGAGATAGATGAGTTCACTATCTGATACTACTGATCCTCCTATGAAAACGTTTATGTCGAAGATGACGTTCGCACATAACGGGAAAAGTATTCTGGAAACTGTTGGTGGTTTCTACGCTGATCTTCGTAACATCGATTACGCAACACTTTTACAAGCAGAAAAGCATAACCGTAAACAGCCAACAAAACAGCAACGAAGAAACCTTCTCTACTCATATGGTGTAACAAAACGAGAAGCAGACAACATCATTTACTCGAATAACGAGCAATGGCAACTCGTTGAACGAACAACACTGACCAACATCAATTCGTGGCTGAAAGACATCGAAAACATTAACTCGCAACTCGAAAAGGACACATTATCTCCGCAAAGAACACACGAACTTATAACACAAAAACAACAACTCGAATCCAAAATACGGACACGTCAAGAAAAAGGACACTCCGTAGCATTTGGTGGGAAACGACTTCAGCGTCTTATCACACGCTACCCCGGCAATAAAGAGTACGCGTTCGAAAGGAAACAGAAACGCCTCTTTCTAGAATTCATGGGTGACAAAAGCCAAACAGGTTGCAATCCCTGTGTAAGAGTGAATCCTGACACGTTTGAAGTAACGCTTCGCATCCCTGATGGTGTGCGAAAACTTGACTCGCTTTTCGCAAATACTGACTGGGTGACAATAGGATACATGCAACCCAAGCAAGGAAAAGCACACTTGCAAACCCTGTTGAAAGAGAAATCCTCACCTATCACATACCAGTTTGTGTGGAACCAGAATAAGCAACTGTGGCGAATACATTTCACTGTTACCACCCTGTTGCAGAGTTTGGTAAGAAAGCAAACCTGAAACGAAAAACAACACACGTAGCAGGCATAGATGTAAACG
>ERZ1029858.224-NODE-224-length-9718-cov-611.305081_pt1 | contig 9718 bp, 10 predicted proteins | sample MGYA00519237_ERZ1029858 | MGnify/ENA primary metagenome ERZ1029858 (study PRJEB33666, sample SAMEA4610919) | skin metagenome | biome: Human-associated habitat; feature: Malodor aspect; material: skin | place: Philippines | collected 2015-08 ...
AACACTCACGGTAACGGTGGTACGTCACAGGCAACAACTTCATCTGCTAACAACGTGTCACCTGAAAATGCTTTAGCCTCAACTACAGGTGGATACAACCCTACCTTTAACACTCACGGTAACGGTGGTACGTCACAGGCAACAACTTCATCTGCTAACAACGAAACTCCTGAAAGTGCTTTATCTTCAACTACAGGTGGATACAACCCTACCTTTAACACTCACGGTAACGGGGAAACATCTCAGGCAGCAACTTCATCTGCTAACAACGTGTCACCTGAAAGTGCTTTAGCTTCAACCACCGGTGGGTATAACCCAACATTTAACACTCACGGTAACGGGGAAACATCTCAGGCATCAACTTCATCTGCTAACAACGTAACTCCTGAAAGTGCTTTAGCCTCAACCACCGGTGGTTATAACCCTACCTTTAACACTCACGGCGGCGGTGGTACGTCACAGGCATCAACTTCATCTGCTAACAACGTAACTCCTGAAAGTGCTTTAGCCTCAACTACAGGTGGATACAACCCTACTTTTAACACTCAAGGTAATGAAGATGCATCTAGCACTTCAACTTCCCCCGCCACGAATGAAAGCACAGAAGCAATTTCGACTGCAACGACACCCGGTTATAATCCAACATTCAACACACAAGGAAATGAAACGACTTCTACTGGATTATCAGCCGCAAACGACACCACAATAGCAGTAAACTCATCAGATACCTTAAAAACATTCATCACATCGCTTGGAAGTTTCTTAAAAACACTCGCCACACAAATCAGAAACGTTACACCAAACGCAACCGATGAAAATTTCCAACAACTACAAGAAAACCTCATCGGAAAAACAATTCTGACAGCGGAACAAGCGAAAGAGACCCTAGATTCTTTCGCAAATGTGCTAGATGCTTTGGCAGAACTTACAGAATCTACAGCCCAAGAAATAGATTCCTTGGATATTCCTACAACAGTATCATCAGGAGAAAATAGAGTGGGGGAATCCGTGATGCTTAGTCTCAACTCTTCACCAGTAGAATCAGAAGGGAACTCTAGTAATGAATCAACAACCGCAGCCTCTGATTACGCCCCTACATCCCCAGGGGAAAGTACAATTGACCTTACCCCCACCGAAACTTCAAATATATCACTCGAATCTGCTGTGAATACTACAGAATCTTCACTTGAAGCTGCCCCCTCTGACAGCGGTCAATTAGGTGAGACATCACTTTCATCAGCTGAGTCGCAAATTGTACCCGTCACAGAATCTCCTAATTCCACCCCCGCTAATCAACTCCCAGCTGACTCCCCCGTAGCGACAGATGGTCCTACAAAACCAGTAGGAAGTGCTCTTTACATACCTAATCAAAGCCCTGCACACACTATGCTTTCTGCGAGCATGGACGATATTAGAGCAACATACCCCTCAGTTCCAATTAATAACTCCATCCAAGCAGAAATCGCCGCCGAACTCATGGGGCAAAACACAAGCTATGGAAGCCAACAACCTGCGGACACCATACACCTTACCGACCAGCAGGTTAGAATCCTCTCCGAAGCTATCGCCCACAACATCAATGTGCGCCGACAAATGGCTGCACAAGAAATGATAGCCGGTATGAATCTAGACGGATTCGGATACGATGGTGCCGACTTTGAGCTTGGATCAGTTTCTAACGACTTCCAACAAGCCGTACTTGAAATCTGTGACCAAGTTATTCAAGCCGGACTTCCTTATGCTTGGGGCGGTGGTTCTCTCGATGGTCCTTCGCAAGGAATCTCTGACGGGGGTGGGTATGCTGACGCATGTGGCGATTACGCAAAAATAGGCTTCGACTGTTCTGGATTTTCGCGTTACGTGTTCTACCAAGCAACAGGAGTAGAACTACCAAGAGTTTCACAAGCACAATGTGACTATTCTGTACTCATTGACGAACCTATGATTGGTGACCTAGGGTTCCCGTCTAATTACAATCCGGGTCACGTTGTAGTGTATGTTGGCAATGGAGAGATTGCGGAAGCACAGCAATCTGGTACAAATATTATGTACTCTCCCGCAAGTCCTTCTTATGTATGGAAGAGACCTCCTGAATCACCTAACTGGAACTATTAGACTAAGGAATGTATGGAAACGAGACAACTTTCCAAGTATGCACACGCATTGTTGAAATCGTATTGGAACGGAGTTCTTCCCGTTGACCCCTTTGTATTAGTCAGGTCTTCGGGATGGAGTGTATTCTTCTCGGATAGTCTTAATGAGTCTGATATGGATTTTTTCATCGACCAAGAAGAGAAACACATTTACATGAAGGCAGGTTTACTGGGAGATGTTTATAACTCTCGTGTTATTTGTGCAAAAGCCCTCGCCTATGCAATTACCTCGTCACGAAAAACAATGATTCCTGAGGATGCAGCCCTTGGTTTTGCGGCAGAAGTGTTAATCCCAGAAGTATATCTTGGTCTTGTTTCAAATTTGGACGAAGCTATTCTTCGATTTGCAGTAAACCCCGATCTTGTAGAGGTTAGAAAGAAGCAGATGTCTAACCCGGAATATGCATCCACCACTGGTTTTCTGCCTGCTGGGATGTCCAAGTGAAATCTCTATAAGTCCTACCATGCACAATTCTCATTGTTTGGTTTGGTTGCTGAACAATATAGTATTTTGCTGTTGTTGGTATTTTTGGAGTGACCACGAGAAGAAGTGTGTTAGCTCTAGGGCGAACTTCCCCTCCAGTTGAAGATGTGAGAATAATTCGGGCTTTTCCTCTTCCTCTAGATAGCCTTGGGCTATTCATTCGAGAAATCCACTCATCCCATTCAGCACCAGATATCTCTACAGCAACTTCCTCCCCCGAAGCCACCATTCTTGATACAATGTTTCGCACAAAATTATTGCTTGTCTTTAAATAAAGCACCTCACCATTTTTCGCTGATGATGTTGTGAGCGACACTCTTCGAATTAATTTATCTGTTCGTATTTCACCGAGTAGAGTACCGATACCCCAAGCAGGGCCTACACCTGAAGGCACGTCCAATTCCTTACTGGTTTTCTTCGTTATTTGGGGGACTGATGTAGCGATAATGGGGCTTTGAGCTAGGGGTAAAAGGTGGCAGACTACGTCGCCTTGTACATTGGGCAGGCGCCTGAGTTTGTATTCTTTCCTTGGCTTTACATCGTTTTCATCTTCTCCGAACAGGCACACGTAGGTAGTTACTGTAGCTCCTTGAGTACCCGTTGGAGTAACTCGCCTAACGATTCCTACTGCTTTAGCTGTTTCATTGAGTTTTATTGGATTTACCTTTAAGTCGCTTGTGGTGTATGCAGAAACCCATTTGTTTCCATCTGACATGTGAAATCTTTGTTCATTGTTAAATGAGTCACCTATGAACCTTGATACTTCATTGTCGAATCTTACAAGGTCGCTTTTTGATAGGACTTTTGCGTTCCACCCTTCGTCTGCGAGCCGGTTTCTTAGACGCTTAGAAGCTACGGTGACAAGTCTCACTAGGCCTATTTCTGGTCCGTCTTCTTCATCTCTTCGTGTGTTAATTTCTGGCATGGAAGAAGATAGTCGAATGGATACCTCTACGATAGTTCTCCACCGAGTAGGGTTGTTGCGTAATGCAGGTTGGTAAGCTTTGGCATAGGGTGTGTTTTCCGGTGTGACATACCCAAATGAAATGATTTCCATAGAGTCAACGGTGATATCAAATTGACGCATTGTATCTGCAACAAGGCTTAGAGGAACATTGGGTATTCCCGTCCCGTCATCAGTATACGCTACTGATTCTAATGGTGCTGGTAATAGCTCTACGAACATTGATACAACATCTCCATCTCGTGAGACTGTTGTTCCGACGTTATCTGTTGATATTACATATCTGTCGTCTCGGGTGGTTGTTTTTCTATATTTGTTAAGTTTTCTTTGCCCCGCGATGGTAAGTCCTTGACTTAATGGTATAACTGCGTAAAGGATATAGATGAGACATAGTATTGCGGTTATAGCTCCTGCGATTGGGTGGATTTTGAAGGCAAGAAGGCTAAAAAATGCGGATGCTAGTATTGAAAAAGCTACGTAGAGTGTTTTGCTCATTTTTGTTTCCTTGACGTTTTCTTTTGGGGGTTTATTTGGTTTGTTATTTGGGTTGTTCCAAGTCCCGCTAGCAGGATAAGGGATAGTGTTGCGATTATTCCTGTAGCTATGATAGCGGTGATGTGGGGGCTTATTGTGTCTTTTTTGGGTTCAGCTTCTTGACTGTGCTGGCCTTGTTCTGTTGCGTACCCTGTTGTGGTGAGTACACCTAGGGCGTCAATTGCTCCTGCGCCGAATATGTTTGTGAGGCTGTCTGGCCCTGGTCTGGAGGCTGCTTTTAGTCTTTCTTCTACTTCTTTTGGTGTGAGAGATGGGTCCTTTTCAAGCATTAGGGCTACAAGACCTGTGATGTATGCGGAGGAGAAGGATGTTCCTGTGAGTTTGATAAGTTCGCCGTTTTGGTTGGGGGAGGCGTTAACAAGGGTCCCTTGTCCGTTGGGATCGAGGCTGATGATTCCTGTTGCGGGTGCGGCGATGTCCACCCAGGGCCCTGCCATTGTTGTGAGGAATGGTTCCATTGTAGGGGTTGTTCCTCCAACTGATATAAGTGCTGGTGTGTAGTAGGAAGGCATGGATATGGTGGTTGCTCCTTCCCAGTTTCTGAGGTCTTTTCCGTGTGCGGGGTCGTAACCTGGGTTTGGGGTGCAAGTTTGTCCGTTGACGTTTCCTGCTGCTGTGACGAGTACTACTCCGCGTTGATATGCGTAGTTGATTGCCGCTTTAAGGTCACTTGTGTCAACGACTGTGTCTACGGGGTAGCATGATGTGACTGACATGTTGATAACGTCGGCTCCCATGTTGACGGCGTGTACGATTCCTGATGCGAGGGTTGAGAGTGTGGAGGTTCCTTTTTCTTTGTCTTCGTCTCGTGCAGGTCCGTAGGCTCCTGATGTTTGGCGGATGGATATGATTGTGGCATCTGGTGCCATTCCGACGAAGCTGTCGTTGGGCGAGGGTTGTGCGGCGATTATTCCTGCGATGAGGGTTCCGTGGTGGTCGCAGTCTGAGAGTCCGTCTTCTCCCATGACGTAGTCGCCTCCGCCTTTGAGGTTTTTAAGCCGTGGGTTTGGCGTGACTCCTGAATCGATGACAGCTACGGTGACTCCTTTTCCTGTGGCGTATTTGTGGAGTTCGGGTATGTTGAGGGCTTTGGATACGGGTGATTCGAGTTGGGTGTTGATGTCTTTTGTGATTCCTGATTTTGCACATTGGGCGGTTTGTTTCATGGGTACGGCTGGTCTGGGTTCACCTCCGTCTGGGATGGGAGTGTGAACGTCTGACATGTTTGGGGGTTGTATTTGGGCTGTTGCTATTGGGGTTGTGGTTGCCATTAATGTTGTTATTAGCCCTGTGAGTAGTTTGTTTTTGAGCCGCATGGGGGTTTATTTTAGCAGAGTGTAGCGTTGTGGTTGGTGGTGTTGGTGGCACGTGTTGTTAAGTGGTAAGGTTGGGTTTAGTTATATTGTTTTTAAAGGAGATCTAGATGTTGATTGAAGAGGTTTTGTTTTTAGGGTATATGTTGTATTTGGCGGGTGTGGGATTTTTTGAGAATGTGGGTATGTTCTCGCAGGTTTTTCTTGAGTTTGTTTTTGGAGGAATGTGATGGGTGTTGTTTTTGATTTAGACATGGTTGATGCTGCTTTTGATAACAAAGGAATTGTTATCATTGATAACGCTTTCGAGGTTTCCTATGTAAGAGATAGTGAAACCGTTAAGGAAATCGAGGGAGAGTTGGTGTTTGAAGATTTTTGGGAAGATGGATTAGATACTCGTTCCCAGGCACGTGCTTTGTTGGAATCTTTCCAGAGTCGAGAATTATTTGGGTGGGAAATGATTGAGGGTCAGGAAACTGCTCACTCCGTGGAAGGTCCTTTTAGAACTGTTCTAGAGTCGTTGAGTGAGTTTCCAGAGTTTTTCGATATGCTCATGGGTACTCCGGGGCAGTATTGTACACCGATCGTGCATGACAGTAAGGGGATTGCTCGTTTTTGGGCGGGCATGTACCGACCGCTAGAAGATTAATTTCTTAGCGCCACTTAAGCAGTTTTGATAGTAGTCCATGGGAAGGCTTTGCTTCTTTTTCTTTCTTTTCTTGCAGAAGAGCAAGTTCTTTAGCCTGTTGTTCAAGAGATTTTTTGTTCTCTTCTTCCCATTTAGCTTTTACATCTACTCGACGTGCCCCGTTGATTCTTCTGTCGAGGTTTACAAGGTATTCGTGGATTTCTCCAACCGAGGATGTTGAAAGTTCTACCAGATTTTCGTCAACTTCTTTTCTATATCTAACCCATTGATCCCACTCACTTTGGGATACGTAATCTTTGTGGAAGTCGTTTTCTTCGCAGACGGTTTCCCAGTTGGTAAGAATATCTTGGCATTGGTCGTCTATTGGCTTAGTTTCGTCAATGTCGATAAGATCGCGGTATGTATACATTTAGGCTCCTACAAGTTCCTTTTTGCACATGTGTGCTGCATCAATGATTGCTTTGTCTTTCGGTGAGTGGTTTTTCCATCCACGTAGTTCTTGAATTTCGCCGTTTTCAATGTGAGCTACGTACTGGCGGTTTTCTCCTTCAATAACGAAGAACGATGCTTCTTTTTCCTCTAAACGTCGAGCATACATTGGGCCTCCGAGACATACTTCGAGGTTATTACCGAGGTCGGCTAACTCGATTGCGGAGCGAACCATGTAGATTGCGTATTTATCGAAATTAGCGTCTGGTTTTCTGTTGAAGGTAGCAACTTTACCTTGTGCTGTTTCGAGGATATTCTTGTATTGTTCAAGTTGGGTTTCATGCATTCTTTCAATGCCAAGATTAAGCATCCTGTCGCAGTGTTCTTGAACCTTTTTAAAACTACCTTTGGCGGATACTGTTTCCACGTAGGGCATGTCGTGAATTTCAACAAGTTGTGCAAGTACTAGTGTCACATCTTCTGGGTCGTTTTGCTTAAACCAGTGGATGAGACGCTTAGCAGTAAGTTGGATTTGAGGTGTGTTCATTGCAAAAGGTAGATATTCGATTGAATTGTGGTAATCCTTTTCGAGAGAAAGAAAGTGCTTTGCGATTTCTGCGATGTATTCGATAGGTGTTTTTTTATTTGGGAATGCGGCAAACAGACTTGAAAACATGTAGGGGTTCATGTCTGGGAAGCTTGAAATATAGGAGCCGAAACAGTTTGTGATGAATTCTTTTTTATTCCTTGCAGCATATGCTTCTTGGGGATATCTGAAAGGTATGTAGAATCCATCAATTGATGCACCGAAATCGTAATCCCAGAGGTAGGGTGAGGAAGCATGATAAATGGTCGCTAGTGAGTGTATGAATTCTGGTTCGTATTCTCTTTCTGGAATGTGGTTGAAGGAATCTAGTTTAGGGTTGTTGGGAAAGTTTGCGTAAGCAGTAACTTCTTCGCCTGTGGGGAAGTTAATTTTCCTAATTTCGAGTTCTTTGAGTGCTTTGTTCCTTTCGTCTTCGTTATTTCCTTCGAAGATTGGGTGGATGCTGTCTCTTACTTCGTTGAGTTGTCCTTGGTCGTAGCTGGTGTTCATCCATGTCATGTGGCGTTGGATAAATGAGGCGAGCGTTTTGACTTCTTCTTGGGTGAAATCACTTATGTAGTCAATAGTGCGTTTGAATGAGTTGTCGCAGACGAGACGTGAGCCGTCTGTGGTAAATTCATGACCTGCTACTTTGATGGTGTGCATGTAGTAAGTATAAACCTAAACTCTTGATATTGTCAAATGGGTCTATTGAATACCAAGCGTTTGTACAATGTGTTCATAGGCTTCTGCATTTCCTGTAACATCGTCTACAGGGTTATGGGTGTGTGGGGTTTTGCGAAATTTTTTCCACCTAGAACCTGCTTTAAGGTCTTTGACTGCCCCTGAGTAAATGTCTCCGATTCTTCGACCCGAATACCCGAAGGGGTTTTGCATACCTGCTTGGTCGAAAGCACATGCAATCCACATAAAATCGTAGGCTGGGTTATCTGATATGAAGATTGGCCGGTCAACACCGGAGGAATAAATCCATTCTGCGAATCTTCCCATGAGTGATTGGTATGATTCTATTTGATCGCCTACGGGAATTGGTTTTGCATGGTTACCGTTTTCAAATGTTACGTTGTATAGCCTGCCGTGGAATGTGTTTTTGTTCGATAGATTAATAGCTGCGAATTCGGTCATTGTACCTGAGTATGGGGTGGGACCGTATGCTTCGCAGTCTACGATAAATTCTTGAAATATAGCCATGTTTGGAACATTAGTCGATTTCTACCGTGACATCAAAGTCAAGGTCGATGTAGAGAGTTCCGTGTTCGGTTGGGATGAGTGCTGTTCCAGGTATTGCGGAAGAGTTTTCTATTGGACCTTCTACGGCTGTTGTTCCGCCTTGGTCACCAATAATTGCGTCGATAAGAATGTCGTTTTCGACGATTTCTCGCATTGGTAGTGTTACTTTTTGTGACATGTTTTCCTTAGAATACTTCGGGTACTGTTGATTTGTCCACGTCGATGTAAGAGTTATCTGGTTGTTCACCGGATTCTGCTTTTTCGTAAGCAATGTCGATTGCTTGGTCTTCATCTTCAGCTTCGATGCCATAATAGGTGTATTCACCTTCTACTTTAAGGTTCACTTGAAATGTTGGCATGATGTTTTCCTTTCTAGTTTGATGTATGTTCGAGTTTAGCAGATTTGTGCATTAGATTCCTATAGGGTGAGATGTTTTATTGGCAATTTTCGAGCACTTGTGTAAGTGCTTGTTTTTCAGGTGTGGTGACGCTTAGTCCGTAGGTGGTTTTAATGTTGACTTGTTTAGCTGCGTAGGTGCAACGGTATGCTGGGTTGTTTGGAACCATCCACTTATCTGCTGACTTGTCACCTTTTGCTTGATTTTCAGGCCCGTCTACCGCAATGAGTACTTCTGGGTCGTTGGCAAAGTTGATGCGTTCCTGTTGTGTCCAGTTGTACGCTCCTGAGTCCCATGCGTTTTTAAGTGCGACTACGTGTTCGATTTGGACTAGTGCTGAGGTTGTTTTCCCTCTGCGGAATTCGATGGTTCGCCCTGTGTAGGGGTCGTTTTCAAGTATGCCTGTGGTTACGATGCAGTTTTTTGCGTCTCCATAGGTTTTTTCTACGAGATCACGGTTGAGAATGTCGTTTCTTGTGTCACATCCGTTGTGCCCGAGGGGAGTGTCGTTACTGTCGGTCCATGCTGTTCCGAATTGTTCTTCTCTATTGTAGGGAATTCGTTTGGGGTTTGGATTGTCGTTGACAAAGAGATAGTCCACGTTTTGCAATGCCATGGTGGTGTTTATTGTTGTGTCTTTTGTTTTACCTGTGTTGAAAGTGTCGGTGTTGATATTTTCTGGGAGGCTGAAATCGTAGTTAGCGATTTGTCCGCAGGCGGCGAGGGCTAGTGCGGTGAGGGCGGTTGCGATGTATGTGGCGATTTTCTTTCCGTGCATAACTATATCATACCTTACTTAATATTTTCGTCAATCAATATGAGCTTATTTTCAATCTTATCCCACGACATATACATTCAACGGGTAAATCTGCCAGTAAAGTTCCCGGTTTATTTTTTCGATAACTATGTTAATAGTGCTGGTTATCGGTGTACTCC